>Ga0307994_1000375_pt1 | contig 31885 bp, 37 predicted proteins | sample EllFjometagen261_FD_203171 | JGI IMG/M metagenome (GOLD analysis project Ga0307994, IMG submission 203171) | Marine microbial communities from Ellis Fjord, Antarctic Ocean - #261 | ecosystem: Environmental > Aquatic > Marine > Unclassified | place: Southern Ocean | collected 2014-11-02 | reverse complement strand
GCCACCAAGTTGATGTTCACCGCCAAAAGCATCAGTTCGATGCTCATAAGCAGAATGATCACATTCTTGCGGTTCAGAAACAGTCCAAAGATGCCGATAACAAATAGCGTCGCCGCCACTGTTAGATAATGTTCTAGTCCGATCATTTCAGTCCCTCGGTCATCGTTGGTCTCAACTTTTCATTCATGGCAGCGTCACGTTACTGACGGTTGTCTATTCATTTGGTCAATCAGCGCAGGCTCATAGCCCCTGCCCTGATTTCACGTTCTTCAGTTCCATCGTCTTGGCAGGATCACGCATCATCTGCGTGATAACATCCTGACGTTTCACATCTGTACGATGGCGCAACGTCAAAACAATCGCACCAATCATCGCAACCAACAGGATCAATCCTGAAAGTTGGAACAGAAGGAAATACTGATCATAAAGGATCATGCCTAAGGCTTCGGTGTTGTGACGATCTGTTGGAGTCACTTGCGCCAGCATGCTTTCGACCGCTGCGTTGCTTTCCCATGCGCCAAAAGCCATGACTAACTGCATCAGAATGATCAAAGCGATCAACAAAGCCAATGGCATGTATTTCGCCATTTCTGCTTTGAGCTCGGCAAAGTCGATGTCAAGCATCATAACAACAAACAAGAACAATACCGCCACCGCGCCAACGTAGACGATGATCAACAGCATCGCGACGAATTCAGCGCCAAGCAGTACAAACAGGCCAGCCGCGCTAAGGAATGACAGGATCAACCAAAGCACAGAGTGCACTGGGTTACGGCTTACTACTGTAAATAAACCGCCTGCAATCACGCTGATTGCAAAAAGGTAAAAGGCAAATGCCATCATGTTTCACAGTCCTTCTTGTCATAAAAAGAGATGCAGCAATGGTTCATCGGTACGGTGCATCCAGCTCGAGGTTACGGGCAATTTCACCTTCCCAACGATCACCATTCGAAAGAAGCCTGTCTTTGTCGTAAAACAGTTCTTCGCGGGTCTCGGTTGAGAATTCAAAGTTTGGGCCTTCAACAATCGCATCCACTGGGCAGGCTTCCTGACAAAAACCGCAATAAATGCACTTGGTCATATCGATATCGTAACGCGTTGTACGGCGTGAGCCGTCTTCACGTGGTTCCGCATCGATAGTGATCGCTTGAGCCGGACAAACAGCTTCGCACAATTTACATGCGATGCAGCGTTCTTCGCCATTTGGATAACGGCGCAATGCGTGTTCACCACGAAAGCGTGGGGACAATGGGCCCTTCTCGTGCGGATAATTCAAAGTCGCTTTAGGGGCAAAGAAGTACTTCATGCCCAGTTTAAAGCCCTGCCAAAAGTCTTGCAGCAGGAAATACTTGACCGCGCGTGTGTAGTCGATCTGTGTCATAATTAACCTCCTACAGTCCAACGGGCATAGATGCCCCAGAACCAACCAAATTTAGCAGCGAATGCTACGAATACGACCCAAATCAATGAAAATGGTAGGAATACTTTCCAACCTAGGCGCATCAATTGGTCATAGCGATAGCGAGGCGTAATTGCCTTCACCATTGCAAAGAAGAAGAACACGAAACCGATTTTGGCAATCATCCAGAAGATGCCATCTGGCAAACCTGGAATTGGTGACAACCAACCACCAAGGAACATCAACGTGATCAAAGCGCACATCAGAACAACAGCAACCAATTCGCCGATCATGAACAACAAGAATGGTGTTGATGAATATTCAACTTGGAAACCCGCAACCAATTCTGATTCTGCTTCAGGAAGGTCGAATGGTGGGCGGTTTGTTTCAGCCAAAGCACTGATAAAGAACAATATCAGCATCGGGAAGTGCGGCAACCAGAACCAGTTGAACAAACCATAGCTACCGGACTGTGCTTCAACGATAGCGCTGAAGTTCATGGAACCAGAAGAAATGATAATGCCAACGATGATGAGGCCGATAGAAACCTCATATGAAATCATTTGCGCGGCAGAGCGAAGCGATCCTAGGAACGGATATTTGGAGTTAGACGCCCAACCACCCATAATCACACCGTAAACTTCCAACGATGACACTGCGAACACGTACAAGATCGCAACGTTGATGTTGGACAGAACCCAACCATCGTTGAAAGGGATAACGGCCCAAGCAATCAAGGACATCACCAAAGTCACCATCGGAGCCATGAAGAACACGGCCTTATCGGCACCCGCAGGGACGACAATTTCTTTGACGATGTATTTGCCAAAGTCTGCAAAGCTTTGCAGCAGACCAAAGGCACCAACCACGTTTGGTCCACGGCGCATTTGCACAGCAGCCCAAACCTTACGGTCAGCATACATTAGAAACGCCAATGCGATTAGCAATGGCACGACAACCAGTAGAATCTGCCCAATAATCAGCAGCAACATTCCAAGGTTTGTATTAAAAAAGAAATCAGCCATAGGTCCTCACACCGTCGGTATACCCTTCTCCACGCATGCGGCATTCACGACTTCAGCGTCGATCGTGCGCGATCCGCGCGGCAAGGCAGGCGAGATGGTGTAAACAGCATCTGCCGACCACACGCCACCCTCTTCGTTCACATTTGTTCGTACATGACGTGCAAAACCCCATCCGCGTATCAGCTTATACTGTGCCGCAGCACATTCCGCATAGTTTGATACGTCTTCAGACGTTATTGCGTTGGTCACCTGCACTTTAAATTGTACCAACTCTTGGTCCAATAGCGCGGTTTCCACCCCCAAATATTCGGGGATGAATTGCTCCGCCGTCGGAAAGGCAGGCTCACATGCGGCCAGAGGCATCATTGTTTTGAGCACCCAAGCCTTCATTCTGCTGCCATTGTTCCGTCGCGACGTGCTTTTGCACCGGCGCTTAGTTCTGCCATCAACTCACTCGCACGGGCAATTGGATTGGTAAGGTAGAAATCTGTCACAGCATTACGGAAGTCCGTTTTGCCTAGTTTGCCAGCTTTCTCAGCGTTCCACTCGTTTTCAGCAACAACATCGATATCGCCAAGATGTGGAACGGCTTCAACCAATGCAGTGCGCAACTGTGCAATGCTGTCGAATGGAAGCGTAGCGTCAAGTTCCGCGCTCAATGCGCGCAAAATCGCCCAGTTTTCTTTGGCTTCACCGGGGGCAAAGCCCGCGCGTTGTGCCAATTGTGGACGGCCTTCGGTGTTAACAAACAAACCTGCTTCTTCCGTATAAGCCGCACCAGGTAGGATGATGTCGGCGCGATGTGCACCGCGGTCTCCGTGGCTACCTTGGTAGATCACAAAAGGACCCGCTTCGATTTCGACTTCGTCCGAACCAAGGTTATAAATAACCTCTGCCGCAGAGACACCGTCCATCGCGTCGTCATTGGTTGCGCCAATGTCCATCGCGCCCACACGACCTGCAGCCGTGTGAAGTACCAAGAATTTAGCCTGCATCGTTTCAGACAACTTCATCGCTGTCCCAAGAACGGCAGCGCCATCAGCTTCAGTCAAAGCGCCCTGACCTACTATAACGATATTTTCTTGACCGTTCGTCGCAGAATGATCAGCTGCAACCAATTTGGCCAAGGCATCGCGGCCCGTACCCAAGTGAGTGCTTTCATATGTGAGATCAATGTTTTCGCCAATGACGGAAACATTCGCGCCCTGTGTCCAAGCTTTGCGAATGCGTGCATTTAACACTGGGGACTCAAGCACTGGGTTTGTGCCAATCAAAACGATGTTTTGAACCATATCAATATCTTCAATCGATGCAGTACCGACGTAACCAGAGCGATTACCCGCAGGCAGCTTCGCGCCGTCTGTACGGCATTCAACAACACCGCCCTGCCCCTCGATCATAGTTTTCAAAGCGTAGGCCACTTCGACAGAAACTAGATCACCAGCAAGACCGGCAAGCTTCTTGCCCTTCATCGCAGATGCAACAGCGCTTAGTGCTTCGGGCCAGCTTGCTTTGCACAGCTTACCGTTTTCACGAATGTATGGTGTGTCCAAACGCTGGCGACGCAAACCGTCCCAAACAAAGCGGGTTTTGTCAGAAATCCACTCTTCGTTCACACCGTCGTGGTTCAACGGCATAAAGCGCATAACTTCACGGCCTTTTGTGTCAACACGAATGTTGGACCCAAGTGCGTCCATCACGTCGATAGATTCTGTTTTGGTCAATTCCCAAGGGCGTGCTGTAAAGGCGTATGGTTTTGAAACCAAAGCACCAACTGGGCACAGATCAATAATGTTGCCCTGTAGGTTCGAATCCAACGTCTCACCAAGGTAAGATGTAATCTCTGCATCTTCGCCGCGACCCGTTTGGCCCATCTGTGTGATGCCAGCAACTTCTGAGGTGAAGCGCACACAACGCGTGCAAGAGATGCAGCGTGTCATATGTGTTTCGACCAATGGACCCAGGTCCAAATCGTCAGTTGCGCGTTTAGCTTCGCGGTAACGTGAAAAATCAACACCATATGCCATAGCTTGGTCTTGCAAGTCGCATTCGCCGCCTTGGTCGCAAATTGGGCAATCAAGTGGATGATTGATCAACAAGAATTCCATCACACCTTCACGGGCCTTTTTGACCATAGGTGAGTTGGTTTTCACAACAGGTGACTGGCCTTCTGGACCAGGGCGCAGGTCGCGGACCTGCATGGCGCAAGACGCTGCTGGCTTTGGTGGGCCACCAACGACCTCAACCAGACACATGCGGCAATTGCCGGCAATTGTCAGACGTTCGTGGTAACAAAAACGTGGAACTTCCACACCCGCTTCTTCACAGGCTTGGATCAGGGTCATCGCCCCATCCACTTCAATGTCTTTGCCGTCGATGTTAATCTTGCGAAGGTCGCTCATGAATCAATTTACCCTGAGTAACGCGCCAATTTGGCTCGATTTTTTAATTTCTGCACGCCCAAGCGCACAATAGCTTTCGATATTTCCAACCGTTACGTTGTTAGCAGCCAGATAGGCTTCACCTTTAGCGCGAAAGCGTGCCTTCTCCTTAGGAGATTTACGGTAGGCGTCGATTTCGGCGTCGGTGTAACCCTTGTCGCGTGCCTTATCGCGCAACCCGCTAACAAAGCGCAACGCCTTGATGAACCGTGCAGAGATTTTTGGGCATTGTTTTCTGATTTCATCGGCCAAACCGACCGCCAACAGCGCATCATCGATGGCCGGGACGTCACGCAACGCTGGTTTTGCTACAGAAGTAGTCGCAACCATAGCAACGACAACGGCAGGAATCACAAACTTAAACATGAGTTGTTCCTTTCTCAGAACCGCACCGTACAACATGCACGGGAACTGTTAGAGAAATGGGTACCCATAGTCTTGTTATGCAATAAAAAGCCGTCAAAGTGACCACCAACACCCAATATGTCGCCAGTGAGATCAAGATTTACATGCCCCACGCAACTGAAGTTCGTCGTTAGTGATGGTTAAACCGCCATCTTCAACATCTGGACCAGACATCCAGGCAATGTCGGATGTTCCATATTGGTTAATACAATATTTTGTCGCTTCATAGCGCCCAGCTTCACGTGCGCCTGCCAAAGACTGTGAAGTTTTATAAACAGTTACCAAAAACTGATCACGCTGCTTATCTACTTTCGACAACTTTGCACGGAACTTGATACCATCAAACGCAGGAACCTGTTTGCTAGGCGTACACGCCACCAATGAAACAACACAGATCAAAGTAAACAAACGCATTAGAACGCCCCCAAAATACCAACAACAGCCAATGAAAGAATACAAAACAGGCCAATGGCCCACGTCGCACTGCGCAACCCTTGATTGGTTGTCCGAATATGAACGATTGCTGTCGCGATCCGCGCAACTAAGAATACTGTTGCAAAGATATTGACCCAAAGCGGCGAACCACCAGTCAACATTGCTGCCATCAACGCAGCAATAAACGGACCCGCGCTTTCGATTGCATTCATGAACGCACGGTTGCTGCGATAAACCGCGTTATCGTAATTTCGTTTTGGCTGACCACATTCACAACGGTTGTCCGCGGTCCGACCACGGCCACTTACCGTACCCAAGATCGAAATCAACAAGGCAAAGCCGCCCAATGAAGCGAGCGCGTGGCTGTATGCGTCAAAAATTTCCATAGCGAACAATCCTTTGGCCTAAGCCGTTGGTCAGTTATTCAGCGGCAACCGCACTTACGCGACCAGTACGCTTGTGCTTAATACGATCTTCGATTTCATCACGGAAATGACGGATCAAACCTTGGATCGGCCATGCAGCCGCATCACCAAGAGCACAAATCGTGTGACCCTCAACTTGTTTGGTCACGTCTAGCAACATATCGATTTCTTCTGGCTCAGCCTCGCCCGTCACCAAACGATCCATAACGCGCATCATCCAACCTGTACCTTCACGGCAAGGCGTGCATTGGCCACAGCTCTCGTGTTTATAGAACTTGGACAAACGCCAGATTGCTTTGATCACATCAGTGGAGTTGTCCATGACTATAACCGCAGCCGTACCCAAACCAGACCGCTGCTCACGCAAATAATCAAAGTCCATGATTGCATCACGCATATCTTTTCCAGGGATCATTGGAACTGAAGATCCGCCTGGAATGACCGCTTTCAGGTTGTCCCAGCCGCCACGAATGCCACCGCAATGCTTTTCAATCAATTCTTCAAACGGAATAGACATAGCTTCTTCAACCACACATGGGTTTTTGACGTGACCAGAAATCGCAAACAATTTAGTACCTGCATTGTTCGGACGACCAAAGCTCGAGAACCACTCAGGGCCACGACGCAAAATCGATGGAACCACGGCAATGGATTCAACGTTGTTCACCGTTGTCGGGCAACCGTACAAACCAGCACCCGCTGGGAACGGTGGCTTCATACGTGGCATGCCTTTTTTGCCTTCTAAGCTTTCCAGCAATGCAGTCTCTTCACCGCAAATATAGGCACCGGCCCCGTGGTGAAGATAAATGTCAAAGTCCCAACCAGACTTACATGCGTTCTTGCCAACCAGACCGGCGTAATATGCCTCGTCGATGGCTGCCTGAAGCGCTTCTTTTTCGCGAATGTATTCGCCACGAATGTAGATGTAGCAAGCATTCGCATTCATTGCGAAGGACGCGATCAAACACCCCTCGATCAATGTGTGCGGATCATGACGCATGATCTCACGGTCTTTACATGTGCCAGGCTCAGACTCATCTGCGTTAACAACCAAGTAGGATGGGCGACCATCGCTTTCCTTAGGCATAAAGGACCATTTTAGGCCGGTCGGGAAACCCGCACCGCCACGGCCACGTAGGCCGGACTTTTTCATCTCATCGACAATCCAGTCACGGCCCTTTTTGATGATCTTGGCAGTTCCATCCCAATGGCCACGCTTTTGAGCGCCCGCCAGTGTACGGTCGTGCATCCCGTAAAGGTTGGTGAAGATCCGGTCTTGGTCCTTAAGCATACGCCCTTAGCCTCTATCTGACTGGCGCGCACGCCAGAGTTTTATCACATTCCAAAGTGCTGCGCCAAATCCGGCCAACACGACAAGGTCAAACAATGCGCGGGTCCGGTTGGACCACCCAAAGTATATGCCTGCCAAATTTATGCAGAGCCAAAATAACCCAAGTCCTGCGATAAACAACGATACGCGTTGTCCAGTCTTTGATGATTTATCTTGGCTCTGCATCAGTTCAATTGGCGTTTAGTAAACGCCACCTTTCTTAACCTTGCTGGAGAACTCTGTTGTTCAACCTTTAGCAAGAATTTTAGCTTGTGCGATCCAGCCATCACGCTCGATACGACCTTTGAAACGAAGGTTACTGTCGACCCATGCGACGTCCTTCTTCTTCCATGTTGCAACCTGATCGAAGTGGTAGAAACCTAGCTCGTTCAGTGTTTTTTCCAAAGCTGGACCAACACCTTTAAGTTGCTTCAGATCGTCGGCACCACCAGCGCGTGCCGCTGTCAATGTCACTGGTTTAGCGCTAGCTGCAGCTTTAGGCTCGGCTGCAACCTTTGGCTTAGCTGTTGTTGACTTTGCGGCGGCTGTCTTAGCAGTTGCGGCCTTTGTCGTCGCCGCCTTTGCCTTCGTTGTCTTAGCTGTAGCGGTTTTCGCAGTTGTCGCTTTTACTGCTACTTTCTTAGCAGGAGCGGCCTTTACAGCCGGAGCAGTTAAAGTTTTGGCGTCCCCACCAGCAGCTTTTGCCTTACCAGCCGTTTTAGTTGTCTTTGCAGCTGCCTTCTTAGCAGGTGTTTTCTTCGCTGTGGCTATTTTTGCAGTTGAAACTGTTGACTTGGTAGATGCCGATGCGCTTGAAGCAGAAGATGCAACCGCTACGCCCGTTGCTGCAGCAGCAACTGTAGACGAAGTTAATTGAGCTTGTGGCTTGCACAGCAACCAAGACAACAACGCGCCTCCAATGATGAAGATAATAAGACCTATAAATGCGCTGAGGATAAAGTTCCAAGCACCATTCCAAAGTACCAAAGCAACAACGGCTCCAACAACCGCAGCAATGATCCAGCACCACGTTGTGCAGGTCTTATTCTTAGTAAAATTTTCCATGTCGTATCCCTCTCCCATTCAGAAGTTATTTTTTGTATTTTTATTGTTTTTAATTAGTCTTTTTACGTACCGTCTTTTTTCGCACGTTTCGAAAATTCTATTTTTTCACTAGCCGCCAGAGCCGTTGCTTGCGACACCCAGTTGTCGCGACTTACGCGGGCTCTAAAGCCCTCTAAATTTTGATCAACCCATGAAACTTCATCAGCTCCCCATGCTGACACTTGGTCAAAGTGGAAGAATCCCATGTCGTTCAGAAGGCCTTCAAGTTTTGGACCAACGCCCTTAATCATTTGCAGATTATCCGCACCAGACTTGCGTGGTGTCTTCATAACTTTTGGTTTTCTGCCCGGACCCTCTGCAACAGCAGGCGCTGCAGCTATTTTGGCAGCTGCTTTTGGTGCGGTTTCAGCTTTTGCAGCTTTCGGCGCAGCCTTCTTAGCAGTTGCTGGTTTCACAGCTGCTTTAGCAGCAGAACCGTTCTTAACTTGCCACGGCGCGAGTAATGGAACCTCTGTCCCATCGATACGTTTAACAGTGTCACCAATGTCAGAAGCCAATTGAACAGAAGCGTTATATTTTGTCTTGCCACTGTCGTACTCGGTCAAACTGGTCAAACCATTCAAAGGCTCAGCAGCATAGCGGTCATTTTGTGGACCAGGCAACGGCACGTCGCCAGCAGCCAATTTGTCAATGATCTCGCCCATACGTATTTGAGTCAGATCTTCGTAATAATCTTTGCCGATTTGGGCCATTGGAGCATTTGAGCAAGAACCCAAGCACTCAACTTCTTCCCATGAAAACTTACCATCCGCAGACAGCTCATGCGGTTTTGCCGCGATTTTCTCTTTGCAGACTTCCATAAGGTCTTCTGCACCACAGATCATGCACGACGTCGTGCCACAAATCTGGATGTGCGCAACAGAACCCACTGGCTGGAGTTGGAACATGAAGTAGAAAGACGCCACTTCAAGTCCACGAATGTAGGCCATGCCCAACATGTCGGAAACATATTCGATCGCTGGACGGGTCAACCAACCGTACTGTTCCTGTGCGCGCCAAAGCAAAGGAATGATCGCAGAAGCCTGACGGCCCTCTGGATACTTGGTAATTTGTGCTTCTGCCCACGCAAGGTTGGCTGGGGTAAAAGCAAAGCTGTCTGGTTGGTCTTTGTGCAAGCGGCGGAGCATTAGAACGACTTTCGTTTCGCGTTGTGGCTAAAAGTGCCACAAACGGGAGTATTTAAGAAATATGGAAGGGAGACGATACACATCATCAGCGATCGATCTCCCCAAACACAACATCCATGGTTCCGATGATCGCAGCAACGTCAGCCAACTGGTGGCCTTTGCTCATGTGATCCATCGCTTGAAGGTGCAAGAAACCCGGTGCACGGATTTTGCTGCGATAAGGTTTGTTAGAACCGTCAGCAACCAAATACACACCAAATTCACCTTTAGGCGCTTCAACTGGGCAATACACCTCGCCCGCAGGAACGTGGAAACCTTCGGTGTATAACTTAAAGTGGTGGATTAAGCTTTCCATTGAGGTCTTCATGTCTGAGCGTGATGGCGGTGTTAACTTACCACGGGCCAAAACGTCACCTGTTGCTTCACGTAACTTGCCAACGGCTTGTTTGATAATTGAAACTGACTGACGCATTTCTTCCATGCGACACAGGTAACGGTCATAACAGTCACCGTTTTTACCAATAGGGATATCGAATTTAAACTCGTCGTAGCATTCGTATGGTTGCGCACGACGCAAATCCCACGCCATGCCAGAGCCGCGAACCATGACACCAGAGAAACCATAATCAAGAATGTCTTGTTCCGTAACAATACCAATATCGACGTTGCGCTGTTTGAAAATACGATTTTCAGTCAACAGACCACCTATATCATCAATAATAGCGGGGAACTCATGTGCCCACTGCTCGATATCATCGATCAATGAGTCTGGTAGATCTTGGTGCACACCGCCCGGACGGAAGTATGCAGCATGCAAACGTGCACCAGATGCGCGCTCGTAAAAGCACATTAACTTTTCGCGCTCTTCAAAACCCCAAGCCAATGGGGTCATCGCACCGACGTCCATCGCTTGAGTTGTAATATTCAGGATGTGATTTAGCACGCGGCCGATTTCGCAATACAACACACGGATTAAGGACGCGCGACGCGGAACTTCAACGCCCGTCAACTTTTCGATCGCCAAGCACCAAGCATGTTCTTGGTTCATTGGAGCTACATAGTCGAGGCGGTCAAAGTATGGAAGGTTTTGCAGATAAGTGCGGCTTTCCATTAGCTTTTCTGTGCCACGGTGTAGCAAGCCAATGTGTGGGTCGCAGCGTTCTACGATTTCGCCGTCCAACTCTAGTACCAGACGCAAAACGCCGTGGGCCGCAGGGTGCTGCGGACCAAAGTTGATATTAAAGTTACGGATCTTCTGTTCGCCAGTCAGCGCATCATCGAAATCTTTTGAGCCATCCATCATTTTAACCCTTCTCCAACTCTTGCAACTTAATGCTCATCCACCACAACAACGCGATCGTGCCAACTGGCAAGATAGACACCAGTGCCCAGTACTTATTGATGCCAAAGAAAGGCAAAAGCTTGAGCATAGGAATAATGGTTACAAGGCCAATGATCAGCCACCAAATACTACCCATTACTTAGTTCCCTTCTCAGCGCCGTCTTTTTCGTCACCCGGTAGGATGTATTCTGCACCCTCCCATGGGCTCATGAAATCGAACTGTCGATATTCTTGGACCAAGCTGACGGGTTCATAAACAACTCGTTTTTCGACTTCGTCGTAACGCACCTCGGTATAGCCCGTTGTCGGGAAATCTTTGCGCAATGGATATCCACGGAACCCATAGTCAGTCAGGATACGGCGCAAGTCAGGGTGACCCGTGAACAAGATGCCAAACATGTCGAACACTTCGCGTTCAAACCAGTTGGCTGACGGATGAATTTCGCAGATGGATGATACCATTTGTTCTTCACGTACAGAAACCCGCAAACGGATGCGGTGGTTCTGGTACATGCTGAGGAAGTGATAAACGACATCAAAACGTTTGGCGCGACCTGTGTAGTCAACAGCCGTGATATCCACGAGAGTTGAAAATTTACAGGTCTGGTCAGACTTCAGGAACTCAACAAGCCCTACAATGTTCGCAGGGGCCACATCGACGTTCAATTCACCTCGGGTAACATCCCAAGCTAAAACACAATCAGGCCGCTTTGCCTCGATGTAACCGCCAAGTTCTTTCAAGCTATCAGACATATTGGGTCCTTACCGAACAATTGTGCCAGTACGGCGGATTTTGCGTTGCAGCTGAAGAATACCATAAACAAGGGCTTCCGCCGTTGGAGGGCAGCCAGGCACGTAAACATCAACCGGAACGATGCGGTCACACCCACGAACAACTGAGTAGCTATAGTGATAGTAGCCGCCACCATTTGCACATGAACCCATTGAGATCACGTAACGTGGCTCTGGCATTTGGTCATAAACCTTACGCAAAGCTGGTGCCATTTTGTTAGTTAATGTGCCCGCAACGATCATCAAATCTGACTGACGTGGGGAGGCGCGTGGCGCAGTGCCGAAACGCTCAAGGTCGTAACGCGGCATCGCAGTGTGCATCATCTCAACCGCGCAACATGCCAACCCAAAGGTCATCCAGTGCAAAGAACCCGTACGGGCCCAGTTGATCAAATCTTCTGTTGAGGTCAGCAAGAAGCCTTTGTCTTGCAACTCAGCATTTAATACTTGCGTACCGTGTTCTCTGTCGCCACCAGCGTATGCTGGACCTGCGCCAGAGGAACCTGCGTCAGTTACTGCCATTCCAAGGCTCCTTTTTTCCACTCGTAAGCGAAACCAGCTGTCAACACAGCCAAGAACACCATCATCGACCAGAAACCGGCCATGCTGATATCCTTAAAGGCGACTGACCAAGGGAACAGAAAAGCAATTTCGAGATCGAAAATAATGAACAAGATCGAGACTAGATAGAATCGAACATCAAATTTCATCCGTGCATCATCAAATGCGTTGAACCCGCACTCATATGCAGAAACCTTCTCAGGGTCTGGATTGCTGACAGCAATCACAACCGCTGCAAGGATAAGAATAAGGCCGAGCCCAATGGCGACGGCGAGAAATACGAGGATCGGGAGGTACTCCCTAAGCATTTCTTCCACGGTGGCTCCTTTGTCTTACGCAACACTTTTGCCTGCGCATCAAGTCGCGAGGTTAACGATGGGGGGTGTACTCCCCACATGTGGTGGGGTCAACCAACGCAACGGCAATTTTGGCACCCAAATACCCCTGCTTGCAGCGCTAACACCGCAGCAGTTCCCATTCGGTAAATCTGCATCAGCACTTATGACGCACATTGGGCAATGAACGATCATCCCATCACGACGGTGATTCACCAGCTAAATGTCATCACCCGACGACGTGCCAGCCGGTTCAAAAATCACATCCATGACGCTTTGCGTTTGTCAAAAAACGCACCAATACCTTCTGCCGCTTCGTCAGTTTCCCAACGGGTTTTGAGTGCTTCTATGGTGATTTCGATGGTTCCCTCATCGATGCGAGGGCCCAATCTGCGCGCCAATGCCTTGGCTGCCGCAACCGCCCCAGGGGCACAAGACAAGTATGGCACAACTTCGGCTTCAACAGCTTCTGCAAACTGTGCTGCGGGCACAGCCCGTGCAAGCAATCCCAGCTCCACAGCCTCAGCTGCGTCAAATATGCGCGATGACATGAAAACACGTCGCGCCCTGCCCTCTCCCATACGTGAAATCACGTAAGGGCCTATCGTAGCGGGAATAATGCCAAGGCGCGTTTCTGTAAGCCCCATTTTCAAACCATCGATTCCAATGGCAACATCACAGACCGCGGCCATGCCAACACCACCTCCAAACGCATTGCCCTGCAGCGCACCAATCATTGGCTTGGGCATCGTGTTTAACGCTTGCAGCATAAAGGCCAATTTTGATGCCTCTTTGACGCGGGTTTCAGGGTCTGCTTGCATCTGTTCCCGCATCCATTCCAAATCACCACCCGCACAGAATGATTTGCCCGTCCCCGTCAGAACCACAACACGTACATTGTCATCAGCCCCCAGATCAGCCGCGGCTTGTGTCAGTTCAGCTAACATTACAGCGGACAATGCGTTGTGCTTGGTTTCGCGGTTCAACGTCAATGTGGCGACACCACGCATGTCCACATCAATTTTCAGGGTCTCAAACAAGTATTTGCTCCAGATAAGGTATTTATATATCTCGTATCGAACGAGCCATTTCGGCTGCTTGTTCAACAATGGCCAGATCAAGGCCCGTCTCATAACCCAATCGCTGCAAATGCGCGGCCACCTCTTCTGTCGCGACATTACCCGCAGCACCGGGCGCGTAAGGGCAGCCACCCAATCCAGCGACTGAGGCATCAAACACACGGACGCCCAGCGCAAGGGATGCATCTATGTTATCCATCGCCCGCGCATTGGTGTCGTGATAATGCCCCGCCAAACGCGCAACGGGGACAACATCACGCACAGCAATCAGCATCTTCGCAATTGTATCGGGGGTACCAACGCCAATCGTGTCACCTAACGAAACCTCATAGCACCCCATGCTGAACAGACGCTCAGCAACACGCGCAACCACACTTGGGTCGACTTCGCCTTCAAATGGGCACGCAGCAACACAGGACACATACCCACGCACTGGCATATCAATAGTACGCGCCGCCTTAATCACAGCCTCAAACTGATCCAAAGACTCGTCAATGCTCACGTTAATGTTAGCTTTGGAAAACGCCTCTGAGGCAGAACCAAACACAGCAACCTCATCAGCATTCGCTGCCTTAGCATCGTTAAACCCGCGCATATTGGGGGTAAGAGCTGCATAGCGCACGCCATCAGCGCGACTTATCCGCCCCAATACATCAGCACTGCCTGCCATTTGCGGAACCCATTTCGGACTTACAAAGCTTGCACATTCGATACGCCCATACCCTGCGCGACTGAGACAATCAATCAATGCGATCTTTTGAGCGACAGAAACCTCAATCTTCTCATTTTGGAGCCCGTCACGCGGCCCCATCTCAAAAATATCGACATGACCTAAGTTAGTTCCAAGAGATTGGTCAGACATGGATAACTCCTATATTTGCCAGGGGGCAAAGAATTCCTGTGTGTAGAGACGCTCATCACCTTTTGGCAGGCTGGCTTGAAATGCAGGGCGTTGGGATATGTGTTCATACCACACTGATGTGAGTGGATGGGCATCTAATTTTGCAAAATGTAGCGCCATATAGACGGCTTGGCCTACAGAGATGTCAGCGGCACTAAAGCCAGAGAACAACAAATACTGTCCATTCCCCCCCAGTTCCGCCAAACGCCCTTCAATAGCATCATAGCATTTTGCCAATCTGGCAGCTTCCAATTTCATCACAATCGGGCTGCGCATGGCATCATCATAAAGGGCGACATGCTGTTGGGTCAAAGCGGCGGAATGCTGACTGATGGTTTCTGAAAAATGAACCCAAATCAACCAATCCGCGCGTTCAAAGTGTCCAGCAGGCCTGCCCAGCGCATTCGGGCTATAGGTTTCACATAAAACTTCGGTAATCGCGCCTGTCTCAAAGATCGAACGCCCGTCTATTTCTAGCGCAGGAACACGACCTGCAGGTGAACGGGCCAAATAATTAGGATCACGCAGGTTCTTACCAAAGGGATGGGTGACCACATCGAATTCGACACCCAACTCACGTAACAACCAAAGCGACCGCATAGAGCGTGATTGCGGACAGTGGTGCAATGTTATGCCATTCATGTATTAACCTCCTCCAAACGGATAAGCGCGGCACCAGCTTCTACCTGATCCCCTTCACTCACCAGAACCTCAGCAATTACCCCATCACGGGCAGCCAATAGCGCATGTTCCATTTTCATAGCCTCTAACACAGCCAAGCGATCCCCTGCCGTTACAGACTGCCCTGTTTTAGCAGTCACAGCCTTCACCAATCCGGGCATCGGGGCATCAACTATATTACCATCCCCCGTAGCACTGGCATCACGTTGCAAGGGATCAACAATATCAAAGACAATGCCATATGCGTCAAACACAGTGACACAGGCCTCTGTCATCGCAACTGCGGGTGCTGAAATACCATCTAGCAGCCATCGTCCCCTTACCCGCTGGGCCACAACAACAGCGTCACCCACATGCCATGTCTGCGCATCAGCACTGTTTACCTCTACAGCAAGAGTTACCTCTTCCCCCTCATGGGACAACGCAACAGATTGGCGCAGCGGGGCCCACAGGTTAAACCCTGCCCCCGCATTGGGCATATCAAGATCCATGGCCGCGATACCCGCACGCGCCCAGTGGGATGGCGTCACAACAGCGACAGCCGTCAACGCATCAATGTCACGGGCAATCAGACCAGTATCCACATCCCCAGCAACGAAACCTTTGTGCTCTGCCAATGCTCCCAGAAAGCCAAGGTTGGTTACTGTCCCCGCCACTTGCGTACCCTTTAGAGCAGCAGACAACTTAGCCAGCGCAACATCGCGTGTTGGCCCATGTACAATCACCTTAGCAATCATTGGATCATAGAACGGGCTAATCGTATCGCCCCCGCGCACACCACTGTCCGCGCGCACACCATCGGGAAAACGCAAACGGGTCAACGTACCCGTGGCTGGTAGAAACCCCTTGGGAACATCTTCGGCATATAGGCGCGCTTCAAAGGCATGGCCGCTGATTGTCAGCTCGCCTTGAGATTTGGGCAAAGGCTCTCCCGCTGCCACGCGCAGTTGCCATTCCACAAGGTCTACACCTGTAATGGCCTCCGTCACGGGGTGTTCCACTTGCAGGCGTGTGTTCATCTCCATAAAAAAGAACCCATCAGCTTTTAATCCGTCAGAGCCATCTACGATAAATTCAACCGTCCCCGCGCCCTTATAACCGATTGCCTCTGCCGCAAGAACGGCAGCTTGCCCCATAGCATCACGCATCTCTTTGGTCATATCGGGGGCGGGTGCTTCTTCGATCACCTTCTGATGACGGCGTTGCAGGGAACAATCACGCTCAAACAAATGAATCGCCTGCGTGCCATCCCCAAACACCTGCACCTCAATATGGCGTGGTTTGGTCACGAATTTCTCAACCAAAACATCAGAATTACCAAACGCGGCTGCAGCCTCAGAGCGGGCAGACGCCAACGCCTCATCAAAGGAACCCGCCTCCTCAACCAGACGCATTCCCTTACCGCCACCACCAGCAACAGCCTTAATCAAAACAGGATAACCCATCTTACCAGCCTCAGCCGCCAACAGCGCATCGTCCTGATCGGCGCCGTGATAACCCGGCACAACCGGCACACCTGCTTTGATCATCAAAGCTTTCGCGGCATCCTTTAATCCCATAGCGCGGATCGCATCCGCTGAGGGACCAATAAACACCAAGCCAGCGGCCTCGACCTGATCTACAAACACAGGGTTCTCTGACAAAAAACCATACCCCGGATGGATCGCCTGTGCGCCCGTATCCAACGCCGCTTGAATAATCACTTCACCGCGCAAATAACTGTCCGCTGGGGCATTGCCACCAACATGAACCGCCATATCCGCCATCTGAACGTGCTTGGCACCTGCATCCACATCAGAATGGACAGCAACACAAGTCACCCCCATAGATTGGGCCGCCTCGATAACGCGACAGGCAATCTCTCCGCGGTTGGCTATCAGGATCTTGTCAAACATCAGCTGCCCTCGATCCCGCGCACAGGAAACGCCTCAACCAAAGCAGTCGCTTGTTTTGCCATTTCCTCAACTTCGGCGCGCGAAACGATGGCAGCGGCATCATAGATGTCCTCGTCATCATCCGCATTGGGGGTCAATTCCACATCCAATGTAAACACATCAGGTCCATCCCCACGGGCAATGCGCACATCAACTTGCGGCTCAAGGCTCACTAAATAAGCCTGACGACCCTGCCCCACGAGCAGATCATTGATCTCGTCCATGAAATCAAAAATGTCCGTGGTCATAAGACATGGCGATTGAAACGCTACATCTCCCTCATCCGTGGGACACTTCACATCCAAAACCAACCAGTTGGCCTCATAAAAGTCCTCTGACACATCGTCAGCATAGCTTTTCACACTCAGGATCAAAGGCCCCATTTGAAAATCTGTCATTGTCCAAAGTCCTCTACAATTTCAAAACGCTCAAACATCATATCGACATCTGGCACAAAACGACCCGCTCGGGTCAAAGACGCTTCATAGCCCAAGCGCCAATGGGCCAAATCACGAAACTCGCCTTGTTGTGCAGCACGCGCCTCATCCATCTAGTCAAAGGCGATCCGCTCAACAGCTAGTGTACGCGTTGCAAGGGCCGCGCGCCCAGCCCAATCCAGCGCAATGTCCACACGACCCACAACTGGTAATTCCTCTGTTCCATCCACATAGACGGCCCACGCATCACATGTGCCCGTCTTCACACCGGACCGCATCAAGGCCAATATTTCAGCATTCAGCGCAGCGCTGTCACCAACAGGATAGGCAAACGCCCCTTCACACTTCGCAAACGCTGCCGCCAAAGTCACCATGTTCAGCCCCCGCTCATCTTACCAAATAAACTCCGGGGGAGGCGCGCAGCGCCGAGGGCGGAGCCCTCAAACGCCCCATCACATCCGGAACACGCCAAACCGTGTCTCCTCTATCTCTGCATTTAACGACGCCGACAGGCTTAACGCCAATACATCACGGGTTTTGCGCGGATCAATCACCCCGTCATCCCACAAACGCGCTGACGCGTACAAAGGATGCGACTGTTCCTCGAACATATCAATTGTTGGCTGTTTGAACGCGGCTTCGTCCTCAGCCGACCATTTACCACCCTTACGCTCAATCCCGTCACGCTTCACTGTCGCCAAAACGCCCGCCGCCTGCGCCCCACCCATCACGCCAATACGTGAATTCGGCCAACTCCACATAAACCGTGGCGAATAGGCCCGCCCCGACATGCCGTAGTTACCAGCGCCGAATGAGCCGCCAACAACCATTGTAATCTTGGGAACAGAGGTCGTCGCGACAGCCATCACCATCTTGGCTCCGTGGCGCGCAATGCCTTCGTTCTCGTACTTTCGACCCACCATAAAACCTGTGATATTTTGCAAGAACACCAGCGGGATCTTCCGTTGTGAACACAACTCAACGAAATGCGCACCCTTCTGCGCCGCCTCCGAGAACAGCACACCATTGTTGGCAATAATCCCGATCGGGCATCCCTTAAGATGGGCAAAGCCAGTTACCAAAGTCTCGCCAAAGCGCGGTTTGAATTCATCAAAGCGCGAACCATCCACCACACGCATGATCACTTCACGAATGTCATATGGCTGGCGGGTATCGGCAGGCACAATCCCCAGCAACTCCGCAGGATCATAAATCGGTTCATCATAGGCAGCGCGCATTGAAGACCGTACGGCGGAGTTCATCCCGCCACCATCCCAATTCAACGATGCAACAGCACGGCGCGCCAAAGACAGCGCATGCGTGTCATCCTCTGCCAAATAATCAGCAACGCCTGACAGGCGCGTATGCACCTCACCGCCGCCCAAATCCTCAGCAGACACGATCTCGCCCGTCGCAGCCTTCACAAGCGGCGGACCAGCCAGGAAAATCGTGCCCTGCTCTTTCACAATGATCGTCACATCAGACATCGCTGGCACATAAGCGCCCCCAGCGGTGCACGATCCCATAACAACCGCAATCTGCGGAATGCCTTTGGCACTCATCTGCGCCTGATTGTAAAAAATCCGGCCAAAGTGGTCACGATCGGGAAACACCTCGTCCTGATTGGGCAGGTTCGCGCCCCCACTGTCGACCAGATAGATGCAAGGTAGGCGGTTTTGCTCCGCAATCTCCTGCGCGCGCAAATGCTTTTTCACAGTCATCGGGTAATACGTGCCACCCTTCACCGTTGCATCATTGCAAATGACCATGACCTCATGGCTCTGCACCTGCCCGATACCGGCAATCACCCCCGCACAAGGGGCGGCACCGTCATACAGTCCATGCGCTGCAGTCGCGCCCACTTCCAGAAACGGAGACCCCGCATCCAGCAAATTCGCCACTCGTTCCCGAGGAAGCATTTTCCCGCGAGAAATATGACGATCCCTGGAGCGTTCACCACCACCAATTGCAGCGGCTTGAGCAGCTTCAGAGATTTGCGCCAATGCAGCTTCATGGGCAATTAGATTGGCCTTAAACGCTTCTGAGGACGTTAGTATCTGAGAATTTAGTTTCATAAGGTATGACCAACTTTGTAAACACGGGTTGAAAGAGGATGGAGGACAAGACCAACAACAAGGCCAAACATTACTGGGCCCGCCCAACCGTCTAGACTGTTGGCCCAACCTGTTGGCTCAATTAAATGCATAAGAAACAAAGCCAGCATTTGATTCATCGGGTAATAAAATAACGCGTAAATTAGTAGAACTGCGTTTTGTGCAAAGCCTTGCCCAGCATTGACCCAAAGTTTGGCCGCGCAATGACTACCGTCGACAAACCTGGTATCCTTGCCAACTTTCACTTGTGTTTTTATCAACGGACCTGAGCGCTGCAAGGTATCGCAGTTTGGGCATCTGTGACCTGCCAATCTGCTTTGAACCATCATCATTTGGAACTCTCCGCCACAGCCATAGCCTTCAATTCTTTACGAATAACCTTACCCGTCACGGTCATCGGCAAAGCTTCCAAAAACCCAATTTCTCTTGGATACGAATAACTTGCCAACCGACCCTTAACATAAGTCTGCAACCCATCCGCATCTTCAACCGCCCCCTCACGCAACACAACATAAGCTTTCACAATCTCCGTGCGCAGCGCATCGGGCTTGCCCACAACCCCAACCGTCACCACATCGGGATGGGTCAACAAACAGTCCTCGATCTCCGCAGGACCAATACGATATCCTGCAGAGGTGATCACATCATCCTCACGCCCAACAAAGCGCAGGTAGTCACCCTCCCAAACGCCACGGTCCCCCGTCAGCATCCAATCACCAATGAATTTCTCTGCCGTCGCCTCAGGTCGATTCCAATATTCCAACATCATCGACGGCGATCCACGGCGCACTGCGATATCGCCTTCCTCAGACGTCACCTGCCCCTGCCCATCCACAACCTGCACATCATGCCCCGCAACGGGCTTACCAATACAGCCAGCCTTAACGGGGAAATCAACACCGCAAGAGGACACCGTCATATTACATTCGGTCTGTCCGTAAAATTCGTTGATCTGAACTCCGAGGGCCTCACGCCCCCATGCCAACATCTCAGCGCCTAAAGGCTCCCCACCAGACGCGACAGAACGCAATCCAGCAATCGCGACATCAGACGCGCGCAACATGCGCAGCGCCGTTGGTGGAAAAAACACGTTGCGCACAGCACCTGCAGAAATGATCGTTTCACAGCCTTCAGCGTCAAACTTCTCCATCCGCGCCGCAACCACAGGAACGCCCAAGGCCAAACCCGGCATTAAAACATCAAACAATCCGCCAATCCACGCCCAATCTGCAGGGGTCCACAGGCAATCGCCTGATTGGCCTAAATGGTCATGGCTAAGGGAAACACCCACCAAATGACCGCCCAACACTCCATGCCCATGCAACGCCCCCTTAGGGCTGCCCGTGGTGCCACTGGTGTAAATCAGAACACCAGCTGTATCCGTTTCAACCGCCGTCATCTCAACCACACCACCAGCTAATCCAGCGGTATCTGCCATCCATGGTTCGGCCAAATCGCCCAACAATCCAGCGCCCTCATCATCCGTCAGAACGATCTGAATAACCGCATCACCAACACGCGATTGCAAGGCATCATACTTGAATAATTTGAACAAAGGCACTGAAATTGCACCGATTTTCCAGATCGCGATATGGGCTGCAGCGCACCATGGGCTTTGACTAAGTAACACGCCAACACGGTCACCCACCTGCACACGCGCCATCAAGGCACGTGCCAAACCATCGGCCATTTCAGCCAATGCGCTATAGGTAATGTCGTGTCGCACTTGCCCAGTCAGATCAACAATCGCCAATTGCCCGGCCGGATGAGCCAAACACTGCGCCGCCATATTCTGATCAGGGCTGGGCATGGGTTACGCCATCGCTCCCATCATCTCGCGCCCAATCAACATGCGACGAATTTCTGAGGTACCTGCCCCAATTTCCATCAATTTAGCATCGCGGAAGATACGGCTAACCGGATTGTCGGATAGATAGCCTGCACCACCCATCGCCTGAACAGCCTGATGCGCCTGTTTCATCGCCTCTTCAGAAGCATACAAACAACACGCTGCCGCATCTTGACGCGTCACATCACCACGATCACAGGCCTTAGCGACCTCATACACATAGGCACGGGCAGAATTCATCGCCGTATACATATCCGCCATCTTGCCCTGCATCAGTTGAAACGAACCAATCGGCTGACCAAACTGTTTACGCTCCGCCATGTAGGGCATGATCTCGTCCAAACAGGCGGCCATGATGCCGGTGCCAATGCCAGCCAAAACCACACGTTCGTAATCCAAACCAGACATCAAAACCGCAACGCCGCGCCCTTCTTCGCCTAGGACGTTCTCAAACGGAACTTCAACCTCATCAAAGATAAGTTCGGCCGTGTTTGAGCCGCGCATGCCCAATTTATCGAAATGTGGGGATGTACTGAAACCAACCATCGACTTTTCGATGATAAAGGCCGTCATACCTTTGGACCCAGCATCAGGGTCCGTCTTGGCATAGACCACCAGCGTTTCAGCATCTGGACCATTTGTGATCCAATATTTGTTGCCACTCAAACGGTAATGATCATTACGCTTTTCTGCCCGCAACTTCATCGAAACCACATCTGAACCTGCACCCGCTTCTGACATCGCAAGCGCGCCCACATGTTCTCCAGAAATCAAACCGGGCAGATATTTTGCCTTCTGCTCAGGCGTGCCATTCAGCTTGATCTGATTCACACACAGGTTCGAATGCGCCCCGTAAGACAAAGATACAGAGGCAGAAGCCCGCGCGATCTCTTCAACCGCAACAGTATGCGCCAGATAAGACATGCCAGAACCGCCAAATTCCTCGCCCACAGTGATACCCAACAGGCCTAATTCGCCCATTTCAGTCCATAAATCTGGAGGAAACGCGTTAGAGCGGTCAATTTCAGCCGCCATCGGCTTTACCCGTTCCTGCGCCCACCGGTGAACCATTTCGCGCAGGGCATTCACATCCTCACCCAAATCAAATTTCATCGTGGCATTGAACATGGAAACATCCCCTCAAATTGCAGCAGCAAAGTTTATTGAACACTTGTTCATTACTTAAGCGCAATCAAAGAGAGCGGTCAATAGCGCACAACATTAGGGCACCTGCCTTAACCGATGCCCCATATGCACAATAATGTATGGAGTGCGCCGCAAGGCGCTCCTTTGGGTCAGCTTTGCGCCTGATACACCGCTGACACCTCAGCCCGAATAATCCGCGCAATCAGTTTGCAGTCCTCAATGGAAAAGGTCAGCGGAACGCGCATATCCACAACACCGCGCAAAATACGATCAGAAGCCGGCATTTGGACAGGGTTTGCAAATTTCCAACTGTCGTAACGGCTGGTGAATGCCACAGGTTCAGCGGCACCAAACCATTTCAACTCAACACCACGTCTCAAACAACGCGCCACCACTTCAACCACTGCATCCTCAGACCAATCCAGCAACAGGAATTGAATTGAGGAACCAACAATGATTTCTTGGGGCGCACGTTCAACAACACTCAGCCCAGGAATGTCACGGAAACCCACCTCAAGAGCATAGTAGCGATCGTTCCAACGCTGGCACTGCGTTGCCAAGTCCGCAATCTGTGGACGCAAAATTGCAGCCCGTAAATTATCCATGCGCCCTGAAATATTGGGCATTTCGTATTTGATGTCTGCAAAAACCTCGACATCAGGGGCCGCCAGATGCCTTTCAAACAGCATATAAGACCCCGACATCATAATTGATTTTGCGGCCAATTCAGGATCATCGGTAACCAAAAAGCCGCCCTCGCCTGAATTTATGTGCTTATAGGTCTGACAAGAATAACAGCCAATCGCGCCAGCACGCCCTGATGGCACCCCGTTCCACGAGGCCCCCATCGTATGCGCGCAGTCTTCAACCACCTTCACCCCAGCCGTATCACACATCGCCATCAAACGATCCATGTCACAGATATGCCCTCGCATGTGGCTTAAGAGCAGAACATTGGCTTGATCCAGCTTGACCCCAAGATCATCTAGATCAATTGTCAGCCCCTCAGTCACGCCCACAAAAACGGGTTGGGCCCCAACAGCCGCAATCGCGCCCGGCACAGGGGCCAGGGTAAAGGCGTTCGATAACACCTTATCGCCGTACCCAACGCCCAACGCGCGCAAAGCGGTCGCCATTGCATAACCACCAGACGCAACAGCAAGGCAATATTTTGCCCCGACATATTGCGCATACTCCTGCTCCAGCAGGGCCGTTTCAGACAATTCGCCCGCTGTTGTATTGTAGCGATGCAAACGACCGTGGCGCAAAACGGCCAATGCCGCCTCAATACCAGCTTCGGGGATGGATTCTTGTTGGGTAAAACTACCAGTGAAATTCTCTGTCATAGGGGCGTTGTGCGGACTCGTGTGCGGCGCGTCAAGACGCGCAGCACAGATTTAAAACCCCAAAACAACTCCTTTACGCCAACAAATTGGTCACAATGTCTGGCAGGTCTTTGTAATGGTCCAACAATGCCTCGGGTTCCAATGCTGCCATATCGCCACCCGCAGGGCCAAAGGTGACCAAGACACAAGGCACGCCAGCGTTGCGCGCAGTATTGCGGTCCGTATCCGTATCCCCAATCAGACAGGTCAACGTAGGATCACCACCGGCACGGCGCACCGCCTCAAACAAATGTTCGGGGTTTGGCTTGCGCACAGAAAGCGTATCCGCGCCCACCATCGATGCAAACGCATCGCGCACACCAAGGCGGCGTAACAGCTCCTCTGCCAACCCTTCGGGCTTGTTCGTGGCAATGCCAACGCCATAGCCTAGCGTTTTCAGGGACTCAACGGCATCCATCGCGCCGTCATACATAACAGTGCGGCTATCGATGTCTTTGGCATAGGCTTCTAACAGCACGGGGTAGTAGTGATCCAAAACATCCGCGTCATTGGCACGTTCCAAACGCTGCAGCCCCAGCGACAACATCGCCCGTCCCCCGCGCAGCGCCGTGCCTGCATCAGTCAGAGGGTCCAACATATTGCCAACGCCCATGTCACGAAAACAAACATTGGCGGCCTCAATCAAATCACCGCTGGTGTCGGCCAATGTGCCGTCCAAATCAAAAATTACTGTCTTCATAGCCTGTGCCCCTTTGATGGTTTCGGCGGTCAACCGCTTGCGAGTGTTGCAACCCGCAATCTCAATTGATGCCCAAATACCTTGTGCCATTCGTACAAATGGATAAAACGGGCGCGAATAGAACAAAAGAGATTTCGCATGAGTGTTGCTTTAATTATTCTGGGTGCCGGCAAAGGCACACGGATGAATTCTGATTTACCAAAAGTACTTCACCCCATCGCGGGTGCGCCGATGCTAATACATGCTATGCGTGCAGGCGCAACACTTGATCCGGCACACACCGTTATTGTTGCTGGCCACGGTGCAGATGTCGTGACCAAAGCGGCCCAAGCTTATGACCCAGAAGCACAGGTCGTCTTGCAACCTGAACAGCTTGGCACCGGCCACGCAGTGTCCCAAGCCGCCGACGCATTAGCAGATTTTGAGGGCAAGGTGATCGTCTTATACGGTGACACGCCGTTCGTGAAACCAGAAACGTTGCAGGCTATGTTGGATGCAAAAGCGGACGTTGTTGTCCTTGGCTTTGAACCACAAGACGCTGGCCGATATGGCCGCCTATTGACCAATGGCTCATCCCTTGAGCGCATCGTTGAATTTAAAGATTCATCACCTGAAGAACGGAAAATAAACCTCTGTAATAGCGGCGTTATTTGTTGCAATGGCCCAATGCTATTTGATTTACTAAGCCAAGTTAAAAACGACAACGCATCTGGTGAATACTACCTCACAGACGTGATTGGTCTTGCCCGCAATGCAGGCCATTCAGCAACCGTTGTGACCTGCTCAGAGGGTGAAACCCTCGGCGTCAATTCACGCGCAGAACTTGCATCCGCTGATGCAATGTACCAGGCAGCTGCCCGGCTTACACTGATGGAAGACGGTGTAACACTCGTTGCACCCAACACAGTGTACCTATCGCTGGACACCATCATCGGACGGGACACGATCATCGAACCCAATGTGGTCTTTGGCCCTGACGTAACAGTCGAGTCCGGCACAACCATCCGCGCATTTTCACACCTCGAGGGCTGCCATGTTTCACGCGGCAGTGTCGTGGGCCCTTATGCACGCTTACGCCCCGGTGCTGAATTGTCCGAAAATGTGCGCATCGGCAACTTTGTCGAAGTTAAAAACACGACGATCGCTGAAGGGGCTAAGGTCAATCACTTGTCCTACATCGGTGATGCCTCAATCGGTGAACGCAGCAATATCGGCGCAGGCACAATCACCTGCAACTATGATGGCGTGCTGAAGCACCGCACTGAAATTGGGGCCGATGTCTTTATCGGGTCCAACACTATGCTGGTTGCACCCGTCACCGTTGGCAATCGCGCGATGACAGGCAGCGGGTCAGTGATCACCTCAGACGTCGAGTCCGAGGCGCTGGCCATCGGTCGTGCACGCCAAGTGTCAAAACCGGGCATGGCACAGAAATTGTTCGATATGTTACAGGTCAAGAAAGCCAAGATGAAAGGGGGCAACTAAAATGTGTGGCATTGTAGGGATCCTTGGGACTAATGAAGTTGCGCCAATCCTCGTTGAAGCGCTCAAACGCTTAGAATATCGCGGCTATGACAGCGCAGGTATCGCGACGATAAACGACGGCATCTTGGACCGCCGTCGCGCTATCGGTAAACTGGTGAACCTTGGGGATCGATTGGTCCATGAACCGCTCGCAGGCAAGTCTGGCATTGGCCACACCCGCTGGGCGACACACGGCGCACCAAATGAGAACAACGCTCATCCGCACAAGTCGGGCAAAGTGGCAGTTGTGCACAATGGTATTATCGAAAACTTCCGTGAATTGCGCGCAGAGCTTGCAACACACGGCCTAGAGTTCACGACTGATACGGATACTGAAACCGTCGCCATGTTGACAGATTACTTTGCCTCTCAGGGTGCAACACCGATAGAAGCCGTAAACCAAACACTTGCAAAACTTGACGGTGCCTTCGCCCTCGCCTTTTTATTTGACGGCGAACAGGACCTTATGATCGCAGCGCGCAAGGGTTCCCCCCTCGCAATCGGTCACGGCGACGGCGAAATGTACATTGGGTCAGACGCTATCGCACTTTCGCCAATGACCAACCGCGTCACCTACCTTGAGGAAGGTGATTGCGCTGTCCTGACCCGCAAAAGCCTAGCAATTCGTGACCAAAATGGTGAGTTGGCAAATCGTGCTGTCAAAACCATCGAAGTTGACAGCTCACGCGTCGATAAGGCCGGCTACAAGCACTTTATGGCTAAGGAAATTGCCGAACAGCCAACTGTTCTTGGCAACACCTTGTCCCACTACATAAGCCAAGAGGGCGAAATCAATCTTCCAGACCCAGGTATCGACTTTACCAAGATCGAACGCCTGACAATGGTTGCCTGTGGAACAGCCTACTACGCCTGCATGACGGCCAAATACTGGTTTGAACAGATCGCACGCATCCCCGTCGAAATCGATGTGGCATCAGAATTCCGCTACCGTGAGCCTCCAATCACCAAAGGCACCGTTGCCCTATTCGTCAGCCAATCTGGCGAGACAGCAGACACCCTTGCCGCGCTGCGCTACTGCGAAGGTAAAGCGGACAAAATCTTGTCGGTGGTCAACGTCCCCGAAAGTTCAATCGCCCGTGAGAGCGATTTGGCCCTGCCCATTTTTGCAGGTGTCGAAGTTGGTGTCGCATCGACCAAAGCCTTCACTTGCCAATTGACGGTACTGCTGTCGCTGGCCCTCAAGGCGGCATCTGATCGCGGTAAAATCACGCCAGAACAGCTCGCAGATCACGTCGCTTCAATGCGCAATGTACCGGCACTGGTCAACGCAGCTATCGACCAAGACGCGCAAATGCAAAGCGCTGCACGCAAGATTTCTGAGGCACGCGACGTTCTATTCCTGGGTCGTGGCATTATGTATCCATTGGCTCATGAAGGCGCACTAAAACTAAAAGAAATCAGTTACATACACGCCGAAGCTTATGCATCTGGAGAACTAAAGCACGGACCAATCGCACTAGTAGACAAGCATGTTCCAGTCGTTGTGATGGCCCCGCGCGATCCTTTGTTCGACAAGAGTGTATCGAACATGCAAGAGGTTATGGCCCGCAAAGGTAAGGTCGTTTTAATCTCTGATGCCCAAGGGCTCGAGGAAGCTGGTGAAGGTGCATGGGTAACTGTTGAAATGCCAACTATACCAGACGTTGTTGCCCCAATCGTTTACGCCGTCCCCGCACAATTGTTGGCCTACCACACCGCCGTTGCCAAAGGCACAGACGTGGATCAACCACGCAATCTGGCCAAATCCGTAACGGTAGAGTAAAGGGCGTTTAGCTCACTCGGCCTGCCATGAACGTGGCGGGCCAGATACATCACGTTGGATGGCTTACCAACGCATATACTGGATACATCCGACATGAACCTCGAGGACGCACTTGCGCAACTAAACGAATACCAAGATGCCGCAAAAGCTGAAAGCTCTGCGGCCTACCATAAGGCACCCCGCCCCTACCTTGGTGTTGCCAACCCGATCATCAATGATCTGACCAAAGAGTGGCGCACACAGATGGACGTGGAACAGCGCGTCGATCTGGCTGATGCCCTTTGGGAAACTGATATTTTTGAAGCACGCATCGCTGCAGCCAAGTTGCTAACCCAAGCGCGCATTAAAGAAGATGACGACGTCTGGGGCCTGGTCGCATCATGGGTGGATGAGTTTGATAGCCTTGCGATTGCAGATTACGCCTGTATGGCCGGTCAAAAACGCGTTGTGGCGGACCCATCCCGTATCGATTACGTTGAGGCATGGGTTACGTCCGAACATATGTGGACGCGCCGGGCGGCCCTAATGATCACCTTGCCTTGGACCAAACAGAACCACCCCAAAGAACAAGACATGGCAATCCGCCAACGTGTCTTGGGTTGGACTGCAACGCTTGTTCCAGACCGTGCATGGTTTGTTCAAAAGGCGATCGCAGGTTGGTTGCTAGAGCTGTCCAAACACGATCCAGAAACCGTGCGTAAGTTTCTAGAAGAACATGGCGCTACGATGAAACCATTCGCCGCCAAAGAAGCTGCAAAGCTGCTTAAGTAACAAATCAAACCAGTCGCCCATGCGCGGCGGCTGGTTTACCCCGTCACCTTTACTGAGACCAGATCAGTCAGCGGTGCACCCAACGCCTGAAACGCTTGCAAAGACATACGGCTACCCGCCGTTGCCTCGCCAACAATCGGGATCAACAATACTCTTGCTGTTTTGCCATTATAGGCCACGCTACCAGTTTGCTGGGCTTTGACCAAAGGTGTCTTAAGCCACAGACCAGTTTCCGCAGGGGTCCCAAGTGACGCAACTGTGACCCCAAGCGATCCACTTTGCCCAGCAACAGGTTCAGCGACCGTCGGCGCACCCTCTGGACGCACGATTGGGCGCAACTCACTGGTTGCAACGCCTAACGGGGCGTCAATCACAGCGTCAGGAATAGCATTCCCCGCACCAGTTCCACCGAGGTTAAGGTTTGCACATCCAACCAAACTGGCCCCGATAACGGTCATCGCGAAAATTTGTTTCATATCCCTATCGTAGCTTGCACGCGCATCGGCTTCAATCGCCCTTTCCCTCTTGCCCTGCCATAGGCGCATCCCTAACTATATACCCATGAATGCACCTCTTATTGACCCCTTCGCACGCGCCATCAATTACCTGCGCGTTTCCGTGACGGATCGCTGCGATTTTCGCTGCGTCTACTGCATGTCTGAAAACATGACGTTCCTGCCCAAAAAGGAACTGCTGACGTTAGAAGAATTGGACCGCATGTGTTCAACCTTTATCGGTCTGGGTGTTGAAAAACTGCGCATTACGGGCGGTGAACCTTTGGTGCGCAAAGGGATCATGGCCTTCTTTGACGGTATGACCCGCCACCTTGAATCTGGAACTCTCAAAGAACTGACGTTGACCACCAATGGCAGCCAGCTTGAGAAATACGCAGACGATCTGTTCGCCGCAGGTGTGCGCCGCGTGAACATCTCACTCGATACACTGGACGAGAAAAAATTCGCTGACATCACTCGTTGGGGCCGCCTGCCCCAAGTGCTGCGCGGCGTCGATGCAGCGCTGAAGGCTGGGCTAAAGGTCAAGATCAACGCGGTGGCCTTAAAAGGCTTTAACGAACCCGAACTGCAACATATCACTCAGTGGTGTGCAGAACTGGGCATGGACCTGACGTGGATCGAAGTTATGCCAATGGGCGACATCGGGAACGAGGATCGCTTAAGCCAATATTGGTCCCTCAAGGATGTTCAGGCCAAATACAGCGAACATTACACCGTGACAGAACTGGCCGAACGCACGGGCGGCCCTGCGCGTTACGTGCGACTAGAAGAAACAGGGCAAAAGATCGGGTTCATTACACCACTTAGCCACAACTTCTGCGAAAGCTGCAACCGCGTGCGCCTGACCTGTACCGGCGAAATCTATCTGTGCTTGGGCCAAGAAGACATGGCAGACCTGCGCGCCCCGTTGCGCGCCCATCCAGATGACAATGGGCCACTAGAGGACGCCATCCGCGCCTCAATCGCGATGAAGCCGAAAGGGCATGATTTCGATTATTCACGCCAACAACTCGACGGGCAAATGCCACGACACATGAACCATACTGGCGGGTGAGTTGAGGGTGGTTTGTGGGCGAATTAGAACTCTGCACTTAGCGAACCGGTTACCTTTTCTGTAAAACAAACATACATTTTGAACGTAAACAGATTGATATGTTAATACTGAAGAACTTCCTGAAGGCTTCGTAGATCATCTAGAGGTCTTCAAACAGGCGATCTAATCAGGCAGCACTGGCAGTTCGATTCATAATTCCAAACCGCGATAAATGGGATAAGCCGATCAACACTCTGCCACCAAATGTTCCACGAGTTGCTTTGATTTCACACCAACCGACAGGAAATCTCAGCATATCGTGAACTCCTAAGAGATCAGCCACAGACTTGGTAGTTTCACCACTTATAGTGATTACAACAGACGCCCCGGCGCGTTTTAGGATATTCCCCAAAAGCCTTTTTCAAAAATTTTAGTGAACCTTTGGGATCGTTCAGACGCGTCCGATCTGGCGAGCAAAATTGTACGAGGTTCCCAGCAAGTACCTTGTGGAATTCAACGTGCAAGCGTGTCAGCAATGCTTAGACCTGAATCTGCAACGGGCTTTGCTCACCAGGTCGCCCTGCCCAGCTTTCATCGGCATAAGCGCTTTGGCGTTGTGGCATAGCATAGAGAAACTGCGCAGCGTCTACTGTTGAGACCAATAAATGCAATTTTAGTTCTACGAAGATGCTGCGTTAAAGGTCGTCTCAGAAATCAAGGCGATGGGGCGCACGGCAATTTCGGTGCAAGCCGACCTTTTGATTGAAGCTGATGCAAAGTCATTGGTCGCCCGTGCAGCGCAGCAATTGGGTGGGCCTATTTTGTGCCTTGTGAATAACGCCTCTAAATTGAGTACGACACGATTGAAACTGCATCACGGGATACTTGGGATCAAAACATAGATAGCAACCTGCGCGCCCCATTCATTTTGACCCAAGCGATGGCCGCACAGGAATTATCTCAAGAGTTTGATGCGGTGGGCGAGCTGATTGCGGTTGGGCTTATCGTAAATTTGATTGATCAATGTGTGCATAAGCTGGCTCCTGATTTCATGACCTAAGGGCTGGCAAAGATGGACCTTTGGACTTTGACCCAAGCCACGGCCCGTGCATTGGCCCCAAACATTCGTATGAAAGCCATTGGACCGGGGCCTACGTTGCAAAATGTGCGGCAAAGTGTTGACGACTATGCCAAACAACGCAGTGCCACCGTTCTAAGGCGTGGAGCAAGTAAGTGCTGTGTGTGAAATCATGTAAAATACGGTTTTGGTGGCATTGCGATGGTTGGGGCG
>Ga0307994_1000370_pt1 | contig 32141 bp, 29 predicted proteins | sample EllFjometagen261_FD_203171 | JGI IMG/M metagenome (GOLD analysis project Ga0307994, IMG submission 203171) | Marine microbial communities from Ellis Fjord, Antarctic Ocean - #261 | ecosystem: Environmental > Aquatic > Marine > Unclassified | place: Southern Ocean | collected 2014-11-02 | reverse complement strand
TCGCTTCTTCGAACTCGGCATCCAGAAACGCGGTCAGCGCGGCATCCTGATTGGCCTCGGCGGGCTGCGCGGCGATCGCCGGTGCGAGCGCGATCGTGCTGGGTACGGCAAGCGCGATGGCGAGCGCGGATAGAGCAAAGCGGATGGTGTGGTGCATGATGGTCCCCGTGGTTAGGCGCCGACCATAAGAGCCTGATCACAAAGGGGGCAAGCGCAGAATGGACGGCATGAGCCAGCCTGAGCGCCATGGGTTGCACACACATACTTGTGCCTCAGGTTCGCCGTCGTCTGACAGACGCGCGCCAGAGGTTCTGTGGAAGGCAAATATCCGCTTTCCTACAGCCCTGATCGTGCATCATCGTGTCACCATGCGCAGAATCGATTAGACCGAACTCGAGGCCATGCTATATCAGGCGCTCAAGGCAGCACCGCCGACAGCAAAAACCGCCATGCGGTCCAAGCTGGCGATGGAAAGTGACCGCGCGCACGAAGCGATGGCCAAGCATATCGCGGCCAGGCTGGCGGGGGGTTCAACGGCTGTCGTGGTCGCGGATCCGGTCGACAATGGGTATTTCGATAAACGGCCCGGCGTGTGGGGCAAGGATGAACCGGGGCCGGATTAGCGGTTGTCCGCGCTTAACCATACCGGTGCAGGGCGCCCAGACGCCTTAGCGTGAGCCCGATGATAAACCAGCGCCGCTATGGCGGTCGCGTTCAAGCCGGCAATCAGGGCGAATGCAGTTGCTGCGGTCATGTATCTTGGCCCGTAGTTAGTTGCTTGCAAGCCTTACGGCAGCCGCGCAACTTCGTTCCGACCAATGGGCAAGTGTTACCTACCCGGTTGCCTACACAGGCGGCTACAGGATCGCTTGACCGCCACCGTCTCATAAACCATTGAGTTAATTGCTATAGTGGTGAGCCCTGCTGGGTTCGAACCAGCGACCTACTGATTAAAAGTCAGTTGCTCTACCGACTGAGCTAAGGGCCCGTAAGGGGTGGCGCAGCGGTGTGGCGCCATCGGATGTCGACCGGTGTGTCCCGGTGCGGCGTCTCCCCTAGTCGGGGAGCCTTGGCGGGTCAAGCCCGCGTGAGCCGGTGCAGCAGCTGCGCGATGCTGCGCCCGGTGACGGGGTCGCGCAGCTGCGGGGCGATCATCGCGGCGGGTTGCAGCACGAAGCGCCGCTCGCGAAAGGCGATATGCGGGACGATCAGCTCGGGCCGGCGCGAATGCCAGGTGCCGCCCGACCACCAGATGATGTCGAGATCGAGCGTGCGCGCCGACCAGCGCTGGCCGCGCCTGGTGCCGAAGCGCGCCTCCAGCGCCTTGAGCAGCGCCAGCAGATCGTCGGGGGCAAGCCGCGTGCGGATCAGTGCCGCGCTGTTGGCATACATGCGCTGCGAAGGGCCGATCGGGCGGGTACGGAAGGCGGGTGCGAGCGCGAGGATATCGATGTCCTCGGCGGCCAGAGCCTCCATCGCGGCCTCCAGCACCCGCTCGGGAGGACCGATGAGGTGGTGCCGCCGGTTCGATCCCAGCGCGATCAGATACTGGGCAAGGCTTGCCTGACGCATGGTCTGCGCCTAGCGCTTGGGCGTGATCAGCGTAAGCCCCATTCCGCACACCGAGCCGCCGCGCGACTGTCCTTTATGCCCAAGGCTGGTGGCGCTGCGCCATGCCTGCCAGGCCGAGCATCCTGACTGGTGGAACGCGCCCGTCGCCGCCTTTGGCGATGCCGATGCTTGGCTGGGGATCATCGGGCTGGCGCCGGGCAAGCACGGGGCGAACCGCACCGGACGACCGTTTACCGGCGATTATGCGGGCGACCTTCTGTTCGCGACGCTCGCGAAGTTCGGCCTGAGCAATGATCGCTACGAGAGCCATCTCGGCGATGGCCTCGCGCTCAGCGGCGTGGTGATCATCAATTCGGTCAAGTGCCTGCCGCCGGAGAACAAGCCCACGCCGCAGGAGATCAACACCTGCCGCCGGTTCCTCACCACCCAGATCGCCGCGCTGCCGCGCTTGCGCGTGTTCGTCGCGCTGGGGCGGATCGCGCACGACAGCTTCCTGCGCCACTGGGGCCAGCGGCTCGCCAATCATCCCTTTGGCCACGGCGCGGTCCACGATCTGGGCGAGGGCAGGGTGCTGATCGACAGCTATCACTGCAGCCGGTACAATACGAACACTGGACGGCTGACTGCGAAAATGTTCGAGGATGTGTTCGAAATCGCCTGCCAAGTGCGGGACGAACGCTTGGCGTGAGCCGCGCTGGTTCCGGGATGACGGTTGGGGATCCAAAAGTCGCACTGAATACGTCACCCCGGACTTGATCCGGGGCCCAGGGCGAGGGCGTGCCGGTTGGGAGATGGCGCTCTAACTGTCCTTCAGAGGCGGAAACCCGAAATCTTCCGCGAGATCGCGCCACCGAGGGTTGGCGGTCTCGATCAACGCAAGCTTCCACTTGCGCAGCCAGTTCTTGAGCTGCTTTTCATGGGCGATGGCGGACTCCATCGTTTCATGCGCCTCGAACCACACCAGAAGCTTCACCTGATGCTGGGCAGTAAAACCCTTGAACGTGCCCTCGCGATGCTGGTCAATCCGTCCAATCAAGTTTGACGTAACGCCGGTGTAGAGCGTCCCATTAAGCTGGCTCGCGAGAATATAGACCGCTGGTTCCCTCATCAAACCGATCGTGACCCGCCCTAGGTCCCGGATCAAGTCCGGGATGACGAGAGTTGCATCCGTTTCCGGTCAAATACATCCGTCACCCCGGACTTGATCCGGGGCCCAGGGCTGCGGAGAGCCGATCGCGCAAACGGTGCGTGGTTTACCAAACGGCCGCTGGATCAAGTCCGGGACGACGTCATTTCAAACGTCCTGCGCCAGCCGTCCGTAAAGCTCTGGCCGGCGGTCGCGGAAGAAGCCCATTCCTGCGCGGTGCATCCGTGCCTGGGCGAGGTCGAGCGTCGCGACCAGCACGCCGGTTTCCTCGCCGCCATATTCCAGCACCTTGTCGCCCCATTCATTGGCGATGAAGCTGTGGCCGTAAAAGGTCTGGTCGCCCTCGATCCCGATGCGGTTGCTGGCGATCACCGGCATGCAGTTGGAGACTGCGTGTCCCTGCATCGCGCGCTGCCACATCCGGCTGGTGTCGAGCGTGCCGTCATAGGGTTCGGACCCGATCGCGGTCGGATAGAACAGCAGTTCCGCCCCCATCAGCGCCATCGCGCGCGCGCATTCGGGGTACCACTGGTCCCAGCAGATGCCGACGCCGATGCGGGTGCCGCACACGTCCCACACCTTGAACCCGGTGTTGCCGGGGCGGAAATAGTACTTCTCCTCATAGCCCGGACCGTCCGGGATATGGCTCTTGCGGTACACCCCCATGATCTCGCCATCGGGATCGATCATCGCCAGCGAATTGTAGTGATGCGGTCCGTCGCGCTCGAAGAAGCTGGTGGGGATCGCGACCTTGAGCTGGCGGGCGAGCTTCGCCATCGCGCGCACGCTGGGGTGCTCATTGGTGGGACGCGCGGTGGCGAACAGCGCCTCGTCCTCGGTCCGGCAGAAATAGGGTCCCTCAAACAGCTCGGGGGGCAGGATGATATCCGCCCCCTTGTCGGCTGCATGGGCGACCAGATCCGTCACCGCCTCGATATTGTCGGCTTCGCTTGCGCCCAGCGGCAACTGCAGGGCGGCGACGGTGATCTCGGTCATAGTCTTGAGCTTACTTCTTCTTGAACAACAGGGTCATGCGGTCGGATTCGCCGATCGCGGCGTACTTGTCCTTGTCCACGTCCTTGAGCGCATAATTGGGCGGAAGCGTCCAGACGCCTTGCGCGTGGTCGGCCGGGTCCTTGGGGTTGGCGTTGATCTCGCTCTTGCCCGCCAGCACGAAGCCGTGCTTTTCGAACATCGCGATCACATCGGCTTCCTTGAGATAGCCCTTGGAACCATCGACATAGGCCGCGGGCGCATCGGCCTTGGCGCGGTGCTGTTCGATGCCGACCATGCCGCCGGGGGCAAGCATGCCGTGGATCGCGTCAAGCTCGCTGCCCAGGATGCCCGAGCGCTGCAGGTTGTGCAGCATGCGGAAGATCAGCACGCGGTCGACCTTGCCCTGCATCTCGGCAGGGACGGCGTTGGTAACGAAGGCGTGGATCTTGTCCGCGCCGACCCCGGTCGCCTTGGCGGCGCGCGCGGGATAATTCGCCGGGAAGGCGTTCATCTGCGCCTTGCGTTCCTCGTTCAGCGACGGGCTGCTCGGCGAGACGCCCAATGCCACATATTTGCCGCTGGTGGCGGTGAGCGGCGCGAGGATCTTGCTGTACCAGCCGGCATCGGCGGCATATTCGGCGACCACCATGTTCGGCTTCACCTGGAAGAATTCGAGCGTTTCCTTGGGGTGGCGATACTGGTCGCGTGCCTTGTCGGCGCCACGCAGATCGGCGGCAACCGCAGCGTCGATCGCGGATGCAGAGCTTGCATCGGCAGCTTCGGCGGCAAAGGCAGGCTGGGCGGCTCCGATCAGCGGCAGGGCGGTGCCCGCGATCAGGGCAGGGATGATCAAATGGCGCATGGGGGCAATCCTCTTCAAAGGTTCTGGGGAATATAGGCAGTAACCTGACAGGCGCTATACCCGGCAGCGACAGGCCGATCAATCGATCTGGGCGTCAGCCCACGGGCAGCGGCATCTGCTGGCTGGCGCAGTGGAAGCTGCCCCCGCCTGCGAGCACTGCATCGGCGCGCAGCCCCATCGTCCTGCGCCCGGGGAAACAGGCCGCGATCGCCTCCACGGCGGGCTGGTCGGATGCGGTGCCGTAGGTCGGCACGATGACCGCATGGCTGGTGATCGCGAAATTCATGTGGCTCGCGGGCTGTACCTTGAGCTGCCCTTCGGCATCCACCCGCTCGACCAGCCCGGGCGAGGGGATGGGGACGACCGTCACCCCGAACGCCTCGGCGCGCGCTTTTGCATTGGCATATATCGCGGCATTCGGGTCATCGTGCCCGGCCGCAACCGGCAGCGCCAGCGTGCCGGGCGCCACGAACCGCGCCAGATTGTCGACATGGCCATCGGTGTGATCGTTAAGCAGGCCATCGCCCAGCCACAACAGCCGTTCGATCCCCAGATCACGGTGCAGCCGCGCCTCGATATCGCTGCGCGACAGATGGGGGTTGCGGTTGGGGTTGAGCAGGCACTGTTCGGTGGTGACGCCCAATCCAGTGCCATCGACATCGATCGCGCCGCCCTCGAGCACCCAGTCGGCCCGCACCGAGGCGAGCCCCGCCTCAACGCCGAGCGCGCCGCCGATCTCGGTATCGCCCTCCATCACATATTTGCCGCCCCAGCCGTTGAAGCCGAACAGCTGCGCCCGCAGCGCGCCGCCGGGCCCTGTAACCACCAGTGGCCCGGTATCGCGCAGCCAGATGTCGCCATACCGGTGGATGCGAATATCGACACCGTCGCCCGCCAGTTCGCGCGCGATGGCCGCGCTGGCCTCGTCGCGGCAGACCAGGCGCGCCGGCTGCCCGCTTTCGGCCACCGCGCGCGCAAACGCCGCGATCTCGGCTTGCGCAGCAGCAAGAAAGCCCTGCCATTCATCGGCGAGATGCGGAAAGCCGATCCACAACCAGGCTTGCGGCGACCATTCGGGGGGCATGCGATACGTCAACGGTCTGTCCTTACTTCGCGGCGGCGCGGCTGGCGTCGCGGGTGGCGCGGAATTCGTCGCCTTCCACCCAGTTGGGCCAGCTGGTCGACATCGCCAGCGATCGGCCGATGCGGTAATAGAGCGACAGGTCGGCGATCACGCCCGACCAGTTCCAGTCGGGGTTATATTCGTCCTTGGGGCCGTGATAGCGGTTGACGGTATAGTCCTTGGCCGCCGCAGCGCCTGCCGCGGTGCCACCCTCGATCAGGTCCTCGCCGCCATCGATATACAGCATCGGCACGCCCTGCTTGGCGAGGCTGAAATGGTCGGAGCGGTAATAATAGCCGTTCTGCGGGCTGCTGTCCGGAGACGCGACGCGGCCGGCGGATGTCAGCGCCGCGTCGAGATACGCCTCGAGCTCGGACTTGCCCTTGCCCACGACGGTGACGTTGCGTGACGGACCCGCCATCAGGAACGCATCCATGTTGATGCCGCCTGCGGTCTTTGCCAGCGGATAGATGGGGTTCTGACCGTAATAAGCAGAGCCCAGCAGGCCGGATTCCTCAGCCGTCACCGCCAGAAACACCACGCTGCGATCGGGCGCGCCAGCCTTGGCGAAGGTTTCCGCGAGCGCCACCAACGCTGCGGTGCCGGTGGCGTTGTCGACCGCGCCGTTGCAGATGTCATCGCCATCGGATGCGGGCTTGCAGCGGCCCAGATGGTCCCAGTGCGCGGTGTAGAGGACATATTCGTCGGGCCGCTTGGCGCCGGGCAGAATGCCGATGATGTTGTTCGACATCGTCGTGTCGATGGCGTTGACGAACGACACCGATGCCTTGACGCCCAGCGGCACCGCCTTGAAGCCCTTCTTCTTGGCAGCCGCGCTCAGCGTGGCGAGATCCTGCCCGGCGCTGGCGAGCAGGTTTTCGGCGGCGGATTTCTGGATCCAGCCGTTCGCCTGGGTCTGGCTTGCGCCCTTGTCCTTGGTCTGGGCGAAGAACTGCGGGCCTTTCCAACTCGATTCGACCACGCCCCAGCCATAAGCGGCGGGAACGGTATCGTGCACGATCAGCGCGGCAGCGGCACCCTGGCGCGCGGCTTCTTCGTATTTGTAGGTCCAGCGGCCGTAATAGGTCATCGCCTTGCCGCCGAAGTCGCCGCTGAGGTCTGCGCTGTCATAATCGGGGTCGTTGACCAGGATCACCACCGTCTTGCCCTTGACGTCGACACCGGCATAGTCGTTCCAGCCCTTTTCCGGCGCGTTGATGCCATAGCCGACGAACACGACATCGCTTCCCGCGATGGTGATGCTGTCCGCCTCGCGATAGGTGCCCAGCACCATGTCGGTGCCATATGCCAAGCTCAAGGGGGTCTTGCCGCCGGTGATCGTCAGCGGGCTGACCTTGCCTGCCTCGATGCTGACCAGCGGCACGGGCTGCAGCCAGCTGTCTCCATTGCCAGGCTTCAGCCCCGCCTTGGCAAAACGCTCGGTCAGCAGCGCGATGGTCTTCTGTTCACCGACGCTACCGGGCGCCCGGCCTTCAAATTCATCCGATGCCAGCATCCGCGTCACGTCCTGCATCGTAGCTTGCGACACCGGCTGGGGGGCGGCATCCGGGATATCGAGCGGCGCTGTCTGCTGCGCGCCAGCCTGCGCAGCGAACATTGCGAAGAACGGCAGGGGAGCGAATTTGAGCAGCGTTTTGATCATGATACGGGCGCTTTTCGACCAGAGGACACGGGACCGGACGGCAGGTCCGGTGGCCGCGTCTGTTTGCCAGCTTGCCCTGCCGCAGGCAAGCGCGGCGGGACGAACCGATTCGCGCCATGCTTGTGATATGCAACGAAATTCCCTATCGGACGTATCAAAGTTAACATGCGTCAATGTGGCGCGGGTCGATCGGCTTGCTCACCACCCTGTAAAACCCATGCGTGAAGGCCAGGCCAGATACTGATGTCGGCGGAAACCCCCGCAGATACCCCGCCGGAAATCGGCGGTGCTCCGCTCGACGACGGAGCATTCAAGGCGGAGCTGGCTGCGCTGATTCCCCATCTGCGTGCCTATGGCCGGTCGCTGAGCGGCAATCGCGATGTTGCAGACGACCTGGTGCAGGACACCATGCTAAAAGCGTGGGCCGCGCGAGAGCGCTTTGCCGCGGGGACCAACATGCGCGCCTGGACCTTCATCATCCTGCGCAACTCTTTCCTGTCGCAGCGGCGTCGCGCGCGGTTCACCACCGAATGGGACGATGTCGTTGCCGACCGGATCCTCTCCATGCCTGCAGGCCAGGGTGACCAGCTGCATCTTGCCGATGTCCAGCGCGCGCTGATGCAGCTGCCCGAAAGCCAGCGCGAGGCGCTGATCCTGGTGGGGGCGGGCGGCTTTTCCTATGAAGAAGCGGCTGACATCTGCGGCGTGGCGTTGGGGACGATCAAGAGCCGGGTCGCGCGCGGTCGCGCCGCCTTGGGCGCGCTGATCGAGGATGTGGTGACCAACGAAAGCCGCGGCGAACGCACAGCGGACCCGATGGCGGCGATCATGGCCGATGTTGACCGGGTGAGCGGCGGGCTGCCAGGCCGGGGCGGCGACGACGCGTAACTGCGCAAGGTGGGGCGGATCACCGCGTGCACGCTCCATCGCTCATTGCACAGACACGGGCAGGCGGTTAGCACCCGTCGCATGACGATGCCCGATGCATATTCCGACGCCATAAGCCGCGCCTGCACGCATTCGCCGTTTCTGGCGCTGGCGATCGAGCGTCACCCCGAACCGCTCGCGGTGCTGCGCGATCAGGGCGTGGATGCAGCGATTGCGGACATCATGGCAGCCTATGCCGATGCGCCGGTGAGCGAGGCGCTGCGCCGCCGCAAGAACGCGCTGGCGATGGTGCTCGCGGTGGCCGATCTGGCGGGCGTCATCGGGGTCGACAAGGTGACGCACTGCCTGTCCGATTTTGCCGATGCCGCTCTCGATTGCGCGCTTGGCGATGTCTTTGCCAGACGCACGCCGGGCGAGCCGGTGCGCGGCTTTGCGGTGATCGCGCTGGGCAAGCATGGCGGGCAGGAGCTCAATTACTCGTCAGATATCGACCCGATCTTCATCTATGATCCCGAGACGCTTCCGGTGCGCGCGCGCGAGGATGCCGCCGATGCCGCACAGCGAATCGCGCGGCAGCTGATCGATCTGATGAGCGCGCGCGACGGGCATGGCTATGTCTTCCGCATGGATTTGCGGCTGCGCCCCGCCGCCGAGGTGACGCCATTGGCGATCCCGGTCGATGCGGCGCTTTCGCATTATGAATCGCAGGCGCTGACCTGGGAACAGGCGGCATTCATCCGCTCGCGCGCTGCGGCAGGCGACCGCGTGCTCGGGCCCTATTTCATGGAGGCGCTGCGCCCGTTCATCTGGCGGCGCTCGCTCGATTTCGGGACGATCGACGAGATCGCCGCGCTCACCCGGCAGATCCGCGACCATTACAGCAAGGGCCAGCTGCTCGGCCCCGGCTTCGATCTCAAGCGCGGACGCGGCGGCATTCGCGAGGTCGAGTTCTTCACTCAGGCGCACCAGCTGATTCATGGCGGGCGCAACCCTGCACTGCGTGCGCGATCGACGCTGGATGCGCTGGCTGCGCTGGCCGGGCAGGGGATTGTGCCCGAGGACGAGGCTGCGATGCTGTCCGCGCATTATCGCACCCTGCGCACCTTCGAGCACCGGTTGCAGATGGTCGACGACCAGCAGACTCACAGCCTGCCGCAGGATCCGGCCGCGCTCGACAATGTCGCGCGGCTGCACGGGCTTGCCGATGGTGCGGCGATGATTACCGCGCTGGAGGGCGTTACGGGAGAGGTGGCTGGGGTCTATGACGGGCTGATCGCCTCGCAGCGATCGAGCAGTGACGATGCCGCGATCACGCTCAGCAACGATCCCGAACTGCTTGCCGATGCGCTTGCCGCAGCCGGGCTCGAGGCGCCCGAGGCGCTGGCCGCGCGGGTGCAGGGCTGGCGCGGCGGCGCGGTGCGCGCACTGCGCAGCGCGGCGGGGCGCAAGGCGTTCGAAGCGGTGCTGCCCGCCTTGCTCGCGGCCTTTGCCGATGCGCCCGATCAGCCTGCCGCGCTCAACCGGTTCGACGATCTGCTGCGCCAGTTGCCCAGCACGGTCAACGTCTTCCGCCTGCTGCAGGCGCGGCCCGCATTGATGCAGACGATGGTCGATATCCTCAGCCATGCGCCGCCGCTCGCCGAATCGCTGGCGCGGCGCGGCGATCTGCTCGACGGGCTGATCGATGCCAGCGCCTATGATCTGGTCGGTTCTGTCGAGGACATCGTCCAGCGGCTGTCGCGCGAGGAGCCGGGCGACGATTACCAGCAGCGGCTCGATGCGGTGCGGGTGCGCGTGGGCGAGATGCGCTTTGCGCTGGGCGTGCAGCTGATCGAGGGGCGGCATGATCCGGTCGCCATCGCCGGGGGCTATGCGCGGGTGGCGGAGGCTGCGATCATCCGGCTGGCCAGTTGCGCTGTCGATGAATTCACCCAAGTCCACGGTACGATAGACGGCAGCGAACCGGTCATTCTGGCGCTGGGTCGGCTGGGCGGCGGCGCGCTGACCCACGCATCGGACCTCGACCTCATCTTCCTGTTCAGCGGCGAGATCGGCGCGGAATCCGATGGCCGGCGGCCGCTGGGGAGCACGCAATATTACAATCGCCTTGCCCAACGCATCATCGCCGCGCTGAGCGTCCCCACCGCTGCGGGGGCGCTGTACGAGGTCGACACCCGGCTGCGTCCCAACGGCGCGCAGGGGCTGCTTGCGGTGTCGTTTGCCAGCTTTGCCGAATATCAGCGCGACCAAGCCTGGACATGGGAGCACATGGCCCTGTGCCGCGCGCGCGTCGTCTATGGCTCGCCCGAGGCGCGGGCGCGGTTGGAGGGGATCATCGGCGATGTCCTGCATCACCCGCGCGACGCGGGCGAGATCGCCGCAGCCGCGCTCAAGATGCGCACCGATATCGCCAGCCATAAGCGCCCGCTCGGGCCACTGGACGTCAAATTGCTGCCCGGCGGGCTGGTCGATATCGAATTCATCGTCCACACCTTGCAGTTGCAGCACCGCACCGGTTTCCACCCCGATCTGCGCGAGGCGCTGGCAGCGCTGACCGCAGCGGGGCTGGTCGATGCGTCGCTGGGCTCCGCGCATGATCTGATGACGCGGCTGCTGGTGACCTTGCGGCTGGTGGCGCCCGATTGCGCCGAGCCGCCGCCCGCCAGCCAGGTGCTGATCGCGCGCGCCTGTGGCTGCCAGACATGGGACGGGCTGATGGCGGACGTCGAAATCGCACGCGCCGGTGTTCAACAGGCCTGGCAGAAACTATTTGCAACCGGCTGACCCGCATCAGCCGCACCAGTGAAAGGAACGACGATGACCGATATTGGAGACACCATCCCCGACGTGGCGCTCACCCGGCCCGATGGCAGCGAGGTGCGCGCCAGCGATTACGCCGGAAAACCCTGGGTGCTGTATTTCTACCCCAAGGACGACACCACCGGGTGCACCAAGGAAGCGCAGGAATTCAGCGCGCTGCTGCCCGCGTTCGAAGCCGCGGGCGTCTCGGTGCTGGGCGTGTCGAAGGATCCGCTCAAGAAGCACCTCAAGTTCATCGAAAAATACGGCCTCACCGTCCCGCTCGCCAGTGATGCGGAGACCGATGGCCTGGCCGAGGCGATGGGCGTGTGGATCGAGAAATCGATGTACGGCAAGAAATACATGGGAATGGACCGCTCGACCTTCCTCATCGGCAAGGATGGCAAGGTGGAGAAGGTGTGGCGCAAGGTGAAGGTCGCCGGGCATGTCGACGAGGTGCTCGCCGCAGCGACCGCGCTCTAATTGTCCCGAGCGCGCACGAATCATGCGGCTCGCCCGGCAAGGGCGGGCCGTTTTCGTCGGCGAAAAGCGCATCGGATGACGTTTTCTTGCAATACGCACGAGGGCTGTGGGCGTAGACGACCCGTGCTGATTCACCATTCATCGGTCGGCTTGCACCAGCCAATATGCCGAAAATCAGCCCTTTTTGCCTGCGATTAAACGACTCAACGTGCCAGCCAGACGCTTCAACGCGCGATTGGCCGAGACGGGTTGCGGTGCACAAACTTTTGCCTCTACTCACCAATCAACGAAATCGGAGGGAAGGGGTTCCAACGATTTTTGGCTTTTCTACCCCGGTCTCATTTGAGGCTGCGGGAAAGAAGGGCAGGCGCCAGGGCTCAACGGCCAGACGCACTGCCCGATAAAAAGGTGCTGAGTATTCATGGTCGCAACCAGAATTATCGCAACGGTTCTTACCACCACCACAGCCGGTCTGCTGTGCGCTGCGTCACCCGCAATGGCTGAAAATGGTTCCGCCGACGTTGCATCGAATATTGCTTCTGCCGCTGCAGATAACGGCACCGGCGCTCAGGACACCGAATTCCGCGCTCTCTTCGCTGACTGGAAGTCGCTCGAAAATCGCGACACCGGCCGCATCGCCATCCCGTCGCGCAAGCCCGTCGACAGCTTCAAGCTCACCAGCCAGTACGGCTTCCGCGCCGATCCGTTCGCCGGTCGCCGCGCCCGCCACAAGGGCGTCGACATGGCAGGCCCCATCGGCACCCCGATCTACGCCACCGCTGACGGCATCGTCGGTCGCGCGCAGTGGGTCGGTGGTTACGGCCAGTATGTCGAACTCAACCATGGCGGCGAAATCCAGACCCGTTACGGCCACCTCTCGCAGATCCTCGTGCAGCCCAACCAGCGCGTCACCAAGGGCCAGGTCATCGGCCTGATGGGCTCGACCGGCCGCTCGACCGGCAGCCACCTGCATTATGAAGTGCGCATCGCCGGGAACTCGGTGAACCCGATGCCCTTCATCTCCTCGCGTGACTATCTGCTGGCCATCCGCGACGGCAGCAAGGTTGCTCAGGGCGGCCCTGCCGAATAAGCGCTCGGCCCCGCCGAACCAGCCATCACACTTTCGATAAAGGCGCCGGATTTCCGGCGCTTTTTTCGTTTGCGGGCGCTGAAACACGCAGTTTCCCGTTGCTTTAATCGCGCGATTAAACGATGTTCCTCGCAACAACAGGAATCGCCCTGGGCTGGCTTGCGCCGCCTTGCGGAGAACGTCCTTGAACAGGAGGGAATGTCGCAATGCATCCATCGGTCCATGCCCGGACGGAGGGCGCCAAGCCCGCGATCATCATGGCCGGATCGGGCCGCCAGATCAGCTATGACCAGCTCGATCGCCGTTCCAACCAGATCGCGCACTATCTGCGCGGCCAGGGGCTGGCCATTGGCGACACCGTGGCGCTGTGTCTGGAAAACCGCGCCGAATATTTCGATGTCGTTTGGGGTGCGCAGCGCTCCGGGCTGATTTTCGTGGCGATATCCAACCGCCTGACCGCCGACGAGATCGCCTATATTGTGCAGGACAGCGGTGCAAAGCTGCTGGTGACGTCGGACACTCTGGCTGCGCAGCTGCCTGCCATCCGGCAGCAATGCCCCGATGTGCCGGTGGTCAGCCTGGACGATGCAGGCTTCGTGGCGGTGCTCGATGGCCTGCCTGACACTCCGATCGCCGATCAGCGCGCGGGCGCCGACATGCTCTATTCGTCGGGCACCACCGGGCGTCCCAAGGGGGTCAGGCTGCCGCTGCCCGAGGATGGCGACATCGCCGCGAGCAATTCGCTGGTCGCACTGGCGCAGGGCGCATTCGGCTTTGGCGCGGACAGCATCTATCTCTCGCCCGCGCCGCTGTATCACGCCGCGCCGCTGCGCTGGTGCATGACGGTGCACAAATTGGGCGGCACCGTGATCGTGATGGAAAAGTTCGATCCGGAAGCCGCGCTCGCCTTGATCGAACGCTACAAGGTCAATGTCAGCCAGTGGGTGCCGACGCATTTTACCCGTATGCTCAAGCTGCCCGAGGACATCCGCACTCGCTACGATGTCTCGAGCCTCAGGTCCGCAGTCCACGCCGCAGCGCCGTGCCCGGTGCCGGTCAAGCAGGCGATGATCGACTGGTGGGGCCCGGTGCTCAAGGAATATTACGCCGGAACCGAAGGCAATGGCTTCACCTTCATCTCGAGCGAGGACTGGCTGACGCACCAGGGCTCGGTCGGCCGCGCGCTGATGGGTATCGTGCGGATCTGTGACGAGGAGGGCAACGAGGTTCCCGCGCGCACCGAGGGCACGGTGTATTTCGAGGGCGGCGGCAAGTTCGCCTATCACAATGATTCGGCAAAGACCCGCGAGGCGACGCATCCACAAGGCTGGACGACGCTGGGCGATGTCGGCTGGATCGACGAAGATGGCTTTCTCTATCTCACCGATCGCAAGAGCTTCATGATCATCTCGGGCGGCGTCAACATCTACCCGCAGGAGATCGAGAACCTGCTGGTCAGCCATCCGCGCGTCGCGGATGCCGCGGTGATCGGCGCGCCGTGCCCCGATATGGGCGAGCGCGTGGTCGCCATCGTCCAGCCGCTCGATCTGGCCGAAGCCGGCGATGCGCTGGCCGAGGAATTGAGCGGCTATCTGCGCAAGTCGCTGTCGGGAGTGAAGATGCCGCGCCAGATCGATTTCCGCGACGAACTGCCCCGCCACGCGACCGGCAAGCTCTACAAACGGCTGCTGCGTGACGAATATTGGGCCAAGGCCAAGGCCGACAGCGCGCTGGCGGAGGGCTGATCGCATGGCGACGATCGCCCCCGCCACGCTGCCTTCCGAGATCGCATCGGCGATCGTCAACCCGGTTGCCTATGGCCAGTGGGAGGATCTGAAGACCAAGTTCCGCTGGGCGCGCGACAACATGCCCGTGGGGCTGGTGCAGGCGGAAGGCTATATGCCGTTCTGGGCGATCACCCGGCATGAAGACATCATGACGATGAGCAAGGACAATGCGCGCTTCCTCAACGCACCCAAGTCGGTGGTGCTGGGCCCGGTGGCGGTGCAGATGCTCACCCACATGATCACCGGCGGTAGCCCGCATCTGGTGCGATCGCTGGTGACCATGGATGCCCCCGAGCACATGGATTACCGCAAGCTCACGCAAAGCTGGTTCATGCCCAAGAATCTCGCCAGCATCGAGGCGCGTGTTCGCGAGATCGCGCGTGCCTCGATCGACGCGATGGTGGCGACCGGCGGCGCGTGCGATTTCGTCCATCAGGTCTCGGCGCTGTATCCGCTGCATGTCGTCATGCAGATCCTCGGCGTGCCGCACGAGGACGAGCCGCTGATGCTCAAGCTCACCCAGGAGATGTTCGGCGGCGAGGATCCCGATCTCAACCGGGCGCGCTCGGTCGACCTGACACCGGAGCAGGTGATGCAGTTCGTGGTCGATGCGGTGCGCGATTTCGAAGGCTATTTCATGAAGCTGGCGGCCGACCGCCGCGCAAGTCCGCGCGACGATGTCGCAAGCGTCATCGCCAATGCGACGATCGATGGCGAGCCGATCAGCGACCGCAATGCCGCGGGCTATTACATCATCGTGGCTGCCGCCGGACACGACACCACGTCGGCCTCGACCGCAGGCGCGATGTGGGCGCTGGCCAACGATCCCGAGCAGTTCGCCCGGATCAAGGCCGACCGCAGCCTGCTGCCCGGGCTGATCGAGGAAGCGATCCGCTGGACCACGCCGGTGCAGCATTTCATGCGCACCGCAGCGGAGGATTGCGAGATCGGCGGACAGGCGATCGCCAAGGATGACTGGCTGATGCTGTGCTATGTCTCGGGCAACCACGACGAGCGCGTGTTCGATGATCCCGACCGGTTCGATGCTGCGCGCGGGCCTAACCGGCACGTCGCGTTCGGCGCAGGGGTGCACCAGTGTCTGGGGCTGCATCTGGCGCGGATGGAAATGCGGATCTTGTTCGAGGAACTGCTCGACCGGGTCGAATCGGTGGAGCTTGCGGGCACCCCGCAGCGCGCCTCCAGCACCTTTGTCGGCGGGCCCAAGACGCTTCCGATCCGCTTTGTTGCAAGCTGAGCGCTCAGGTGCGTCGGCGGACGAATAGATAGTGGCTTGCGGCCGGGTGGCGATGTAACCTCGCGGCCAAAGCCCATATGAAAACACTTCACAGGAAAGGAACATCTCATGGTTCAGCAATATAGCGTGCTCATCGACGGCAAGCTCGAAAAGCCCGGCAAGTGGATAGACGTGGTCAACCCCGCCAACGAGCAGGTGATCGGCCAGGTGCCCGATTGCGGCCAGGCCGAGCTGGACCGTGCGGTCGCCGCGGCGCGTGCCGCGTTCAAGACCTGGTCCAAGACCCCGATCGAGGATCGCCGCGCAGTGATCATGAAGATTTCCGCCGCAATCAAGGAAAACGCCGACGAGCTGATGCGTCTGCTGACCAGCGAACAGGGCAAGCCGCACGCGCAGGCCACCGGCGAGATCTATGGCGCCGCAGCGATGTCCGCAGCCCAGTCGACGCTGAGCCTGGAAGACGAGATCAACGAGGACAGCGAGACCCGGTTGTCGCGCACCCGGCGCGTTCCGGTGGGCGTGGTCGGCGGCATCGTGCCGTGGAACTTCCCGGTGATGATGGCGGTCCAGAAGATTGTCCCTGCGCTGCTGTCGGGCTGCACCATCGTGCTCAAGCCTTCGCCGTTCACCCCGCTGGCGACGCTCCGCATCATGGAACTGGTCGCCGACAAGGTGCCCGCAGGCGTGCTCAACGTCATCACCGGTGGCGATGATCTGGGCCCGATGATCACCTCGCACCCCGATATCGACAAGATCACCTTCACCGGATCGACCGCGACCGGCAAGCGGGTGATGGAAACCGCGTCGAAGGACTTGAAGCGCATCACGCTCGAGCTCGGCGGCAACGATGCCTCGATCGTGCTGCCCGATGCCGACGTCAAGAAGGTGGCCGAGCAATTGTTCTGGTCGAGCTTCACCAACGCCGGCCAGATCTGCGTCGCGGCCAAGCGCATCTATATCCACGAGGATATCTATGACGAGCTGTCCGCCGCGATCGCCGAATACGCCCGCCATGTGAAGGTCGGCGATGGCGCCGAGCAGGGCACCGCGGTCGGACCGATCCAGAACAAGAAGCAGTATGAGCGCGTGCTCGAACTGATCCAGGATGCCAAGGACAATGGCTACAAGTTCCTGGTTGGCGGCGATCACGATCCCTCGGTGCCCGGCTATTACGTGCCGATCACCATCCTCGACAACCCGCCCGAAAATGCGCGCATCGTTGCCGAGGAACAGTTCGGACCGGTGATGCCGCTGATGAAGTTCGCCACTGTCGACGAAGCGATCGCGCGCGCCAATGCTTCGGATTACGGCCTGGCTGGCGCTGTCTGGACCAGCAATCCCGAAGAGGGCGTGCGCGTTGCCGAGCAGCTCGAAACCGGCACCGTGTGGGTCAACGAGTTCCTCCACCTGTCGCCCTTCGCGCCTTTCGCCGGGCACAAGCAGTCGGGCTTCGGCGCTGAATATGGCAAGGAAGGCCTGCTCGAGTTCACCTATCCGCAGGTGATCACCGTAAAGCGCGAGAAAGCAGTGGCATGATAGAAATCCTCTCCCCGGGCGCGTCCCGGGGAGAGGCTCTGCTGCAGATTTTGGGCGATCGATGCGCCCTCGCCTTCGCGGGGGTGATGAAGATGGGCCGCGATTGACCTTATCGTTGACGCCAGCCGCAACGCTGTTTAATCGAACGGTTAAATCCACGACGGACTCGGGCCCAAGGGTGGCCCGGTCCCCTGGTTCCAAGGAGAGAAATTCATGGCTCATGCATATATTGTCGATGCGGTGCGCACCGCAGGTGGTCGTCGCGGCGGACGGCTTGCGGGCATCCACCCGGTCGATCTGGGCGCAGCAGTGTTCGATGCCATCGGCAGCCGCAACGATTTCGACCTCAAGGCGATCGACGACGTCATCACCGGCTGCGTCGGTCAGGGCGGCGAGCAGACGATGGATCTGGGCCGCAACGCGGTGCTCGCATCGAAGCTGCCCGACAGCATCCCGGCCGTCACCATCGATCGCCAGTGCGGTTCGTCGCAGCAGGCGATGCAGTTTGCAGCGCAGGCGGTGATGAGCGGTACGCAGGACATCGTGCTCGCCAGCGGCATCGAAAGCATGACCCGCGTGCCGATGGGCTCGACCGCAGTGCTCTACATGAAGGCGGGCATGGGCAACTACAAGTCGGCACGGCTTGAAGAAGCCTTCCCCGGCGTGATGTTCAGCCAGTTCGATGGCGCTGAAATGATCGTCAAGAAGCACGGCCAGACCAAGGAAATGATCGACGCCTTTTCGCTCGAAAGCCACCGCCGCGCGGCTGCCGCCACGCAGGCGGGTGCATTCGACAACGAGATCGTTCCGCTCGAGATCGAGACCCCCGAGGGCAAGGAATGGCACAAGGTGGATGAGGGCATCCGCTTCGATGCGACGCTCGAAGGCATCGCCGGCGTCAAGCGGATTTCCGAAACCGGGCTGCTGTCTGCCGCAAATGCCAGCCAGATCTGCGATGGCGCCTCGGCGGTGCTGATCGTGTCCGAACAGGCGCTCAAGGATCATGGCCTGACCCCGCGCGCGCGCATCCACCACGTCTCGGTGACTGCGGGCGACCCGGTCATCATGCTCGAAGAACCGCTGTTCGCCACCGAGCGCGCGCTTAAGCGGGCGGGCATGAAGATCGACGACATCGATCTGTACGAAGTCAACGAGGCGTTCGCGCCGGTGCCGCTGGCGTGGTTGTCGTACCTCGGAGCGAGCCACGACCGGCTCAACGTCAACGGCGGCGCGATTGCGCTGGGCCATCCTCTCGGCGCATCGGGCACCAAGCTGATGGCGACTTTGCTCAACGCGCTGGAAACGCGCGGCGGCAAATACGGCCTGCAGACGATGTGCGAAGGCGGCGGCCAGGCCAATGTCATGATCATCGAACGGCTGAGCTAAGCCATACAATCCTCCCCTTTAAGGGGAGGGGGACCATCCGCAGGATGGTGGAGGGGTGTAACCCTATCGAACACGTGGACACCCCTCCGTCTCGCCTGCGGCGATCCACCTCCCTTTGCAGGGGAGGATTTCAGATTTTCATTCCAGGAGACACTTCATGATTCTCGATTCCACCATTTCCGCTGTCGTCACCGGCGGCGCATCGGGGCTTGGCGCTGCCACCGCCCGCGCGCTGGCCGCCAAGGGCGTCAAGGTCGCCATCTTCGATCTGCAGGAAGAAAAGGGCACCGCGCTCGCCAATGAAATCGGCGGCGTGTTCTGCGAAGTGAACGTGACCGACGATGCCAGCGTTGACGCAGGCTTCGCCAAGGCGCGCGCTGCCATCGGCCAGGAGCGCATCCTGGTCAACTGCGCCGGCACCGGCAACGCAATCAAGACCGCCAGCCGCTCGCGCGACGACGGCAGCATCAAGCACTTCCCGCTCGATGCGTTCAACTGGATCATCCAGATCAACCTCGTCGGCACCTTCCGCTGCATCGCCAAGTCGGCCGCGGGCATGATGACGCTCGACCCGCTGCCCGATGGCGATCGCGGCGCGATCGTCAACACCGCATCGGTTGCGGCAGAAGATGGCCAGATCGGCCAGGCCGCCTATTCGGCATCCAAGGGCGGCGTCGTCGGCATGACGCTGCCGATCGCGCGCGACCTTTCCGGCGAGGGCATCCGCGTCAACACCATCCTGCCTGGCATCTTCAACACCCCGCTGCTTGCCGCCGCGCCGCAGCCGGTCAAGGATGCGCTGGGCGCATCGGTGCCGTTCCCCAAGCGTCTGGGCAATCCGGAAGAATATGCGCAGCTGGCGATGACGATGATCGAATGCGGCTATTTCAACGGCGAGGATGTGCGTCTCGACGGCGGCATTCGCATGGCCCCGCGCTGACACCTCAACAATCCCGCCCGGTTCACGCCGGGCGGGGTGGCTTTTCGGGAAGGGCGATCGCAATGGATTACACCACCATCCGCTATTCGGTTGATGACGGCATTGCGACCATCACGCTGAACCGTCCCGAAAAGATGAATGCCTTTACCGGCACGATGATGCTCGAGATGATCGACGCGTTGGACCGGATCGACGCCGATGACGACGTCCGCGCGGTGATCGTGACCGGCGAGGGCAAAGGTTTCTGCGCCGGAGCTGACCTGACTCCCGACAGCGGCGGCGGACCGTTCTCCAGCGACGAAGCGGTCACCGACCTGTCTGACGAGCGCGTGCGCGACAGCGGCGGCAGGCTGACCTTGCGAATGTTCCAGTGCACCAAGCCCATTATCGGTGCGATCAACGGCGCGGCGGTGGGCATTGGCGCGACGATGCAATTGCCGATGGACATGCGGCTTGCCTCCAGCAGCGCGCGGTTCGGTTTCGTCTTCGCGCGGCGCGGGATCGTCCCCGAGGCCGCGTCCTCGTGGTTCCTGCCCAGGCTGGTCGGGCAACAACAGGCGCTCGAATGGTGCATGACCGGCCGGGTGTTCGATGCCCAGGAAGCACTGGCAGGCGGACTAGTGCGATCGGTGCATGCGCCCGACGACCTGATCCCCGCAGCGACCGCTCTGGCGCGCGAGATTGCCGACAACACTGCGCCGGTCTCGGTGGCGCTGACCCGCGCGATGCTCTGGCGGCTGCCCTCCGCGCCGCACCCGATGCATGCGCACCGCATCGATAGCCGGGCGATCTACACCCGGTCGCGATCGGGCGACGCGGCAGAAGGCATTGCAAGCTTCCTCGAGAAGCGCGCCGCGACTTATCCAGACCGGGTTGCATCCGACATGCCGGGTTTCTATCCATGGTGGGATGAACCCGATTATGAATGACGCGCCACAGGCTCCCGATGGCGAACGCAACGCCCGTGATCAGCTGATCGAAGCGGCCAGCCAGATCATGCGCGATGGCGATACGGTGGACCTGTCGTTGAGCGAATTGTCGCTGCGCTCGGGGCTTAACAGCGCGCTGGTCAAATATTATTTCGGCAACAAGCAGGGCCTGATGCTGGCGCTGCTGGAACGCGACATGCGCAACATCGTCAACAGCCTGGGTGCGCTGGTGGCCAAGGATTTTGCGCCCGACGAAAAGCTGCGCGTCCATATCCGTGCGGTGATCGGCACCTATTTCCGCTTCCCCTATCTCAACCGCCTGCTGATGCGGCTGGTGCGCGATGCCTCGCCCGACGTTTCGCGCAAGATCGCGGACGATTACCTGCTTCCCATCTCGGCCGCCTATGCGCGGCTGATCGACGAGGGCGTGCAGAAGGGGGTGTTCCGCCCGATCGATCCGCAGTTGTTCTATTTCACCGTCACCGGCGCTGCCGACCGGTTCTTCTCGGCGCGGCTGGTGCTGCAGCATTGCTATGGCCAGAGCGAGATGACCGAGCAGATGCGCGACGATTATGCCGATCACACTCTCGACATCATCATGCCGGGCCTGCTGCGTGCTGACGCGGGCTGAAAGACACCGGTATCAGCTGAACATCAGATGAACTGTTGGTTACATAAGTTCGTTTTACGGTAATAAACTTACAATCACCGGAAACATTCGGTAGACGGGGAGGATGAACACATCCGCCCCCCTTTCGACTCCAGATCACGCGTCGCCCTTTGCCGCGGAGACCCCGCGTCCCGCGACGGTGAGCGTGAGCGAGCAGCAGGCGTTCGAGGCGGCAACCGCGCGGCTGCGCGCCGCCTTGCTGGTCGCTGCCGATAGCCAGGGCTTCGAGGAAGTGGCGGATGCGCGGCTGAAACTGCGCGCGCTGGCCGTAAAGCTGCGCGATGCCGGCTTCTGGCGGTCCGACAAGCACGGATTGCGCAGCACGGTATCATTGCTGTGGGAGGCCGACCGTTTCGTCAATGAGCAGGCACTGCTGCGGCCGGATGGTGACCCCGCCCGGAACTGAATCGCTATATCGGAATCTTCATGCCTGCCGGGTCGCAACCGGGAGCAGGCGGGAAGAGGCGGGTCGGTCGCGGCTTTGAGGCAAGTTACGTACCGGCCCGCCATTCAATCTATCAATGTTACCGTTTAATGACACTTGTTGTGCCATAATGTAACAGGCCGAATCGACCGTTACGAAAGTGCTTGCGCCGTTTTACTTGGCCTTCGTCCAGACCTGGGTCTGACAAAACACCGAAACGCACCCTTCGACATTCAATTTTCCGCCGCCTGCGGCCGAAACGACAGACCTGTAGGTGTTGCCGGTGTTGGGGTCGTAGATCTTGCCGTGCCATTTGTCGCCGTTAGCCACAAAATCGCTGAGGATCGGGAGCCCTACCAGCTTGCGCTTCTTCAGCGCGGGATTGGGGTTCTTTACGTCGGTGGTCACTCCGCTCTTGGGAGGCTCGAGCAGCCGGGTGATCTTGCCGCACAAAGTTGCGCCGCAGGGCGCAATGGTGACGAGCGCGCGCTTGTCCACCGTATGCCACCGGCCGGTGATGGACTCTGCGGCAAAAGCGGGGGCCGCCAGGGCCAGCATGCCTGCAGCCAGAATTGCGACAGAAGCGAAAACGCGCATATTGTTCTCCACCTGGAATAGGATTAGCCTTCCGCCCTCGGCCCGCATCAGACGGGCGCCAGAACGGCATCGCCGGTTCCGGTGATAACGCGGGGAAGGAAAAGCATGAAGCGGAAATTTGCAGCAGCAATCGCGCTGATGGCGTGCGTCGCATCGGCGCCGCTGGTCGCGAAGGAGATTCCGGTCGCGGCCGGATCCGGCGCGCAGGAGCGGCTGCAGGAGGCGCTGATCGTCGCGCAGCCGGGCGATGTCGTGAAGCTGGGCGAAGGCCGGTTTGCCCTGACCGATGGGTTGTCGCTCGATGTCGCGGGCGTCACCGTCAAGGGCGCTGGGCCGGACAAGTCGGTGCTCAGCTTTGCCGGGCAGCTGGCGGCGGGCGAGGGCCTGCTGGTGACGTCGGACAATGTCGTGCTGCGCGACTTCGCTGTGGAAGACAGCAAGGGCGATGCGATCAAGTCCAAGGGCGCGGACAACATCGTCTATCACAACATCCGGGTCGAATGGACCGGGGGCCCTAGGGAAACCAACGGCGCTTATGGCATCTATCCGGTGGAATCGGAAAACGTGCTGGTCGATTCGGTGCTGGTCATCGGCGCGTCGGATGCAGGCATCTATGTCGGCCAGTCGCGCAACATCGTGGTGCGCAACTCCATCGCGCGCTTCAACGTGGCGGGGATCGAGATCGAGAACTGCTTCAACGCCGACGTCCATGACAACGTCGCGACCAAGAACACCGGCGGCATCCTGGTGTTCGATCTGCCCAACCTGCCACAGCAGGGCGGGCACAATGTTCGCGTGTTCGACAATATCGTCGCCGAAAACGACACCCCCAATTTCGCGCCCAAGGGCAATATCGTTGCCAGCGTGCCCAGCGGCACCGGGATCATGGTGATGGCCAATCGCGACATCGAGATCTTCGACAACGTCTTCGATGGCAACGGCTCGTCCAACATCATGGTCATCGGCTATCGCCAGAAGTATGACGACGCGAAATACCAGCCCAGCGTGCGCAATGTGCGGATCAGCGACAATGCGCATGGCAAGACCGGCTTTGCGCCGCAATTTGCAGGGGGCGAAATGCTTGCCGCGGCCTTCGGCGGCAGCGTCCCCCCGATCATCTGGGATGGCGTCGGCGGGGCGGAAGCCAGCATCGTCTCCAGCGACGAAGTGCCGGTGCTCAACCTGGGGCTCACCCGGTCCGATCAGCCGATCGAGACCGCGCAGCCCGCGCTAGCCAAGCTCACCGGCGATGCCGCGCCCAGGCTGCCCAAAATCGTGATGCCTGCCGCCATGGAGGCTGCGATCAAGTGAAGCTGTGGCGCATTGCCCTGGCGTTTGCCTGCGCAGGTCCGCTGGCGAGCGCCGCGCCGGTGCCCGGCAGCATCGCCGATAGCGCGATTCAGGATGCGGGCTATCCGCGCACGCTGTCCGAATTCGGCTTCTTCACCGGGCAGGGGGTGACCGCGCCCTCGGACCAGCTGATCGGCTACAGCCTGCGCACGCCACTGTTCTCAGACTATGCCGAAAAGCAGCGGTTCATCTACGTCCCCGCTGCGGCGCGGATCAGCGCAGATGCCAATGGCACGCTCGACTTTCCTGTCGGCAGCGCGCTGATCAAGACCTTCGGCTATGGCCAGGGGGTCGCGTTCCGCCCGATCGAGACCCGGGTGCTGCTGCGCCGGGCATCGGGCTGGGAGGCGCTGCCTTATGTCTGGAAGCCGGATATGTCCGATGCAGAGCTCAAGCTGGCAGGCACGCGTCTGCCGGTCATGGTGCCCCGGGCATCGGGGAGAGCGCAGCCGATCAGCTATGCCGTGCCCAACAAGAACCAGTGCAAGGAATGCCATGCGCGCAGCGGCGCTGTGGTGCCGATCGGGCCGGTGGCCGCGAACATGGCGCTGACCGCAAAGGCGGCCGCGTCGCTGCGCAGCCGTACCGACTGGAAGGGACCGCTGTCGCTGGGCAGCGCGCCGGTGTGGAACGATGCCGGCACCGGGTCGCTCGATGCCCGCGCGCGCGCCTATCTCGCGATCAACTGCGCGCATTGTCACAATCCGCAAGGGTCCGCGAGCAACTCCGGACTGTTCCTCAATGCGGGCGCTGCGGGCGATCCGGTCGCGACCGGCCTCTACAAGCGCCCCGTCGCCGCGGGCCGCGGCAGCGGCGGGCACGACTTTGCGATTGCGCCCGGCGATCCCGATCGCTCGATCATGGTCCATCGGATGTCCTCGACCGAGCCCGGTATCGCAATGCCGGAGGTCGGCCGTTCGCTGGTGCATGACGAGGGGGTCGCGCTGATCCGTGAATGGATTTCGTCACTCCCCGCGAAATAGGGTTTGCACCCTTGCGGGCGTGGTTTAGTCGATCGCGCAGATGCAGCAGACAAGGGGCCGGGACCGATGAGCGAGTGGACGATTGGCGTGATCGGCGGATCGGGCCTGTATGCGATCGATGGGCTGGAGGACGCGCAGGCGATCCGCATCGACAGCCCGTTCGGCGAGGCATCGGACGAGGTCGTGATCGGCACGCTCAACGGCCACCGCTTCGTGTTCCTGCCGCGCCACGGCAAGGGCCATCGCATCAGCCCGACCGATGTCAACGCCCGCGCCAATATCGATGTCCTCAAGCGCGCCGGCTGCACCGATATCCTCGCGATTTCGGCGATCGGGTCGCTGCGTGAGGAGCTGCCACCGGGGAGCTTCGTGATCGTCGACCAGTTCATCGACCGCACCGTCAACCGCACCAAGAGCTTCTTCGGCACCGGGATGGTCGCGCATGTGTCTATGGCGGAACCGGTATGCCCGCGGCTGTCGGGGCTTGCCGCCGCCGCAGCGCGCGCTGCAGGGGCGCCGGTCAGCGAGGGCGGCACCTATCTGGCGATGGAGGGCCCGCAGTTTTCCAGCCGCGCCGAAAGCCATATGTACCGCGCCTGGGGTTGCGACGTCATCGGCATGACCGCGATGCCCGAGGCGAAATTGGCGCGCGAGGCCGAGCTGCCTTACGCGCTGGTCGGAATGGTCACCGATTATGATTGCTGGCGCGAGGGTGAGGCGCATGTCGAGGTGGGGGCAATCATCGCGCAGATGAACAGCAATTCGGCCAAAGCGCGGCAACTGGTGATAGAGCTGGCCAGGTCCCTGCCGCAGCAGCGGGCAGCGAGCCCGATCGACACCTGTCTCGATTTCGCGCTGATCACCGCGCCCGATGCGCGCGACCCGAAGGTGCTGGCGCAGCTCGATGCGGTTGCGGGACGGGCCCTGCGGGCGCGCTGACCGGCTCAGGCCGAGGCAGATGCGCTCCGTGTCGTGCTGCCCTGCGACAGCGCCCAGCGGGTGATCGCCGCCATGCCAGTGGTGCCGCCACGCACCGCGAGCCGGGCGGGGAGCGAGATCGAAAGCCCGTGCATCGATCGCGCCCAGCCGGGCAGCAGATCGACCCCGGCCTGCATCGTCATGTGGTGGAACGGGGCCAGGCGGGAGCTCGCAGGTGGCTGGTTCAGCAACAGATCCGCGATCTCGCGGGTCCGTTCGTCAAAACGCAGCGTCGGGCGAGCATCGCGGATGAAGCGCTGCGCCGCGCGATAGGTGCGCGGCACCGGGTCCGCGCCCAGCATCGCGCCGACCTCGGCCATCTCATCGAAATACCGATCGCGATCGCGCATCGACATGTGCGGCCTGGAATAGCGGATGAAGCTTTCGACGAAGCACAGGCTCTCGGTTACATGCACCCACGCCAAGGACTGCGGGTCGTTCGCCTCATAGGGCGTGCCATCGGGCAGGGTGCCGCGAACGTTATCGTGGATCCGCCGGATGCGGGCGATTTCGCCCAGCGCCTGCGCCTTGTCGCCATAGGTCGTCCGCGCAAGGAACGCGGCAGTGCGCCGCAACCTGCCGCGCATGTCCTGGCGGAACACCGAATGGTCCCAGACCCCGGCGAGCACGCGCGGCTCAAGCATCTGCAGCAGCAGCGAGGCAATGCCGCCGATCATCATCGCGGTCACATCGCCATGCACCTGCCAGCACACCGAATCCGGCCCGAACAGGCCTTCGTCCGTGCGCGAAATCTCGATCACCTTGCCGCCGGGTTCGGCGAAGATTCTGCGGATTTCGGTGCCGATGGAGTCGCGCAGCGTTTGCATGTCGGCAATATGGGGGCTGCGGTGTGATTTGCCAATCGATCCCGTCTGCCTGCTGCCGCATCCGGAACGCCCGATTTTACACGGTTCTGCCCCCGTTGCGGGGCCCTCGGTAACGCTTTGCTAATCGCCACGCGCTATGCGGATTGGCATGTTCGGACAGAAGAAGTCACCACAAGAAACTGCCGAAGCGCCGACGATTCAACGTCGCAGTCAGGGCGCGGTCGAAGGGCTGAGCGGGATCAACCCGATTTCGGCGGTGTCTTTGCTCGCCATCTGTGCGCTGTGGCCGATCGTTATCGGCGTGCGGACTCTCGCGATGATGATCACCGTCGTCGCGGGCGGTTTCGCGCTCAGTGACGTTTCGCTGCCGCTGGTGATGGCCATTCTGGTGTCGATCGTCATCGACGTTCTGATCTTTCTTCCCTCGGTCAGCACGCGCGCGCGCCAGCTTGCCGGGGTGCGGTTTCCGCGGATGCTGGCCTGGGTGGTGTGCCTGTCGTCAGCCGCCTATTCCTTTGCGCTGCTCAGCATCTCGCACACATTGGGCCCGGTTGGAGAGCTGTTCGGGCTGATCGCCTTGCTGGGTGCCTTGCTGCCTTCGCTGGTGGTGCTGGTGCCGCACCGGATGCTGATGTTCCTGGCCAGCGCGTCGACCGCCGCCGGGGTGCTTGCGGCGTGTGGCGAGCTTCAGTTCATGATCGGCGCGATGGTGTTCCTGCCCGCGATGCTGCTGGTCGCGCTGATCCGCAGCAAGGAAGACCATGCGGCCGAGGCCAAGGTCGACCAGCAAAAGCTCAACAACGAACGCGCCCGCTGCCTGCTTTCCGATTACGAGAAATCGGGCCGCGGCTGGTTCTGGGAAACCGACCGGCACGGCCGCATCGTCTATATCAGTCACGAGGCGATCAGCGCGATCGAGGCCGATCCGGACACCATCATCGGCCAGCCCTTGAGCTCGGTGATCTGCTCGCCCGGCGCCGAAGGTGGCGGCAGCGAGCGGACGTTCAACTTCCATTTCTCCGCGCGCACCGCGTTCAACGATCTGGCGGTGCATGTCGCGCAGTCGGCAGAGGAGCGCGCCTGGTCGCTTTCGGGCGGTCCGTTCTACAACGAATTTGGCCAGTTCGTGGGCTTCCGCGGCCACGGCACCGACCTGACCGAGGTCAAGCGTTCGCACGAGGCGGTGACCCAGCTGGCGCGCTACGACAACCTGACCGGCCTGGCCAACCGGTTGTACATCAAGGAACTGTTCGAGAAGGCGCTGGTCGGCCATCGTGGCGAGCCCAATCCGTGCTCGCTGTTCCTGCTCGATCTCGATCGCTTCAAGCAGGTCAACGATACGCTGGGCCACCCGATCGGCGATGCGCTGCTCAAGCAGGTGTCCGAGCGGCTCAAGCGCACCATCGGCGACAGCGGCGAGGTCGGCCGTCTGGGCGGCGACGAGTTCCAGGTGGTGCTGCCGGGCATCATTAGCGAAGAGCGGCTGGCGGATATCGCCCGGTCGGTGATCGTCAACCTCAGCCATCCGTACATGGTCGAGGGCAACCAGATCGTCATCGGTGCCTCGGTCGGCATCGCAATTGCCGATGGCCGCCACGTCTCGGGCGCGGAAACGCTGATCCGTAACGCCGACCTTGCGCTCTATTCCGCCAAGGAAAACGGGCGTGGCATCTGGAAGTTCTACAGCGAGGACATGCACAAGGTCGCGCATGAACGCCGCGCGCTGGAAGGCGAGCTGCGTGCCGCGCTGCAGGCAGGCGGGATGAGCATCGCGTATCAGCCGGTGGTCAACGTCGCCACTGAAACGATCAGCGGGTTCGAGGCGCTGGCGCGCTGGGAGCATCCGGTGCGTGGCCCGATCAGCCCGGGCGTGTTCGTGCCCATCGCCGAGGAATCGGGCCTGATCATGCAGCTGGGCGAATGGGTGCTGCGCACCGCGTGCGCCGATGCCGCAGCCTGGCCGCGCCAAGTGCGCATCGCGGTCAACGTCTCGCCGATGCAGTTTGCCGATCCTGCCTTCCCGGCGATCGTGCTCAATGCGCTCGCGCAGAGCGGGCTCGAGCCCGAGCGGCTCGAGCTGGAAATCACCGAAAGCGTGTTCCTCGACGACAAGCTCGACGCCGCCCGGATTTTCGAGCGGCTGAAGGCGATCGGCGTGCGGCTGGCGCTCGACGATTTCGGCACCGGCTATTCGGCGCTGGGCTATCTGCGCACCGCGCCGTTCGACAAGATCAAGATCGACCAGAGCTTCGTGCGCGGTGCGGCGCAATCGGGCAGCGCCAACAGCGCGATCATCCGCTCGATCGTCTCGCTCGCCGAAGCGCTCAACATGGAAACCACCGCCGAGGGCGCGGAGACCATCGACGAGCTCGAATTGATCCGCTCGCTGGGCTGCAGCCATGTCCAGGGCTATATCTATGGCAAGCCATTGGGCCTCAAGGAAGCCAATGAGCGGCTCGCCGGGGTCGACAGCCATGTCGAACCGATCGGCCACAAGCACAGCCGCGAAACGCGCTACAAGGTGCTGCGCACCATCGGCATCCACCATGACGGCTATTGCTATCCCGCGCGCATCAAGAACATCTCGCCCGGAGGCGCGCTGATCGAAGGGCTGTGGGATGTGCCGCCCGGTACCGAGTTCGAGGTGGCGCTGGGCGTGAACCTGAAGGTCCGCGCGGTTGCGCGATGGTCGGTCGAGGACTGCACCGGACTGCAGTTCGAACTGCCGATCAGCCTTGAAAAGTTCCGCCGTTCGTCCCCGCCGCAGATCCCCACCGGACTGCCCGAGCTGCTGCGCGCCTGACCCCGCGGCGCTGCTGCGGGGAGTGGCAGGCCTGTCCCGACCCGCCCGCTCCATCCGTCGCGTCGGTCTTGCGCTTGCCGATCATGTGTCATAGCCTGTGCCAAAATAACCTGCGACCAGCGGCACGGGAGATGAGGCTTGGCGGGCATCGGACGGAAAATCGCTATGTGGACGATCGCTGGGCTGGGTGCGGCATCGGTTGCATTTGCCGCAACGGCACCGCGCGCCGCTCTGCCTGGCACCGCACCGGCCCCCGTCGCCGCGACCGCTGCAGCGCCGCCCAACTTCGTGGTGCTGCTCGCGGACGATCTCGCGCTGATGGATCTGGGGATTTACGGCGGCGAGGCGAACACGCCAAATATTGATGCGCTGGCGCAGAGAGGGCGGATGTTCACCCGCTATTACAGCTCGCCCTTGTGCTCGCCGTCGCGCGCGATGCTGCTGACGGGGCTCGACAATCACCGCACCGGCGTCTCGACGATCCAGGAGGTGATCCCGGCCGAACATATCGGCAAGACCGGCTATTCGCTGCGCTTCGAACCCGGCGTGACGACGATCGCCGAGCGCCTGAAGGCGCGGGGCTATCGCACCTACATGACCGGCAAATGGCATCTCGGCCATGGCGCGGGCGACCTGCCGGGCGATCACGGTTTCGACCGGTCGTTCATTCTCGATGCTTCGGGCGCGGACAACTGGGAACAGAAGTCCTATATGCCCTATTACAAGACCGCGCCGTGGTTCGAGGACGGCAAGCCCGCGAGCCTGCCCAAGGACTTCTATTCGTCGCGCTTTCTGGTCGACCAGATGGTCGACTATCTCGAAACGGGCTCGGCCGATCAGCCGTTCTTTGCTTATATCGGCTTTCAGGCGGTGCACATTCCGGTGCAGGCCCCGGCGGAGTTCACCCGCAAGTATGCCGATACCTATCGCCAGGGTTGGGCCGCGATGCGCACCGCTCGCTGGCAGCGCGCGCAGGCGATGGGGCTGATCCCGCAGGGCGCGCCGCTTGCCGATCCACCTGAAGGCCTGCGTGAGTGGGACAGCCTGAGCGCGCAGGAACAGGCGCTCTTCGCACGGCACATGGCGATCAACGCCGGGATGATCGAGGCGATGGATCATCATGTCGGGCGGCTCATCGCGCACCTCAAGCGCACCGGCCAGTATGACAACACCGTGTTCGTGTTCACATCCGACAATGGCCCGGAGCCCAGCAACCCGATGGCGAGCGCCCGCAGCATGGAGCTTTGGACCCGCGCCAACGGCTACAGCGTGTCGGCGGACAATTGGGGGGAGAAGGGGACCTTTGGCTTTATCGGCCCCGAATTCGCCAACGCCGCCGCATCCCCCGGCGCGATGTTCAAGTTCTACGCGAGCGAGGGCGGGCTGCATGTGCCGATGATCATGGCCGGTCCGGGCATCGTGCCGGCCAAGCCCAGCGCGGCGATGACGACGGTGAGCGACATCGCGCCCACGCTGCTGGCGCTGGCGGGCGGCACCGCTAGCGCCGATGCCTTTGACGGCGCATCGCTGGTGCCGCTGCTCAGCGGCGAGAGCGATACGGTGCGCCCTGCCGAAGTGCCGGTGGGGTTCGAAGTGTCGGGCAACGCAGCTTTGTTCAAGGGGGCCTACAAGCTGGTGCGCAACCTCAAGCCTTATGGCGATGGCCGGTGGCGGCTGTTCGATATCGCCAGCGATCCCGGCGAGACGCGCGATCTCAGCAAGGCCGAGCCCGCCAGGTTCGCCGAGCTGATGGCCGATTACCGCGCCTATGCGAAACGCAACGGGGTGCTCGAAATGCCTGAAGGCTATGATTCCACCCAGCAGATCGGGATCAACACGCTCAAGAAGATGGCGGCGCATTACTGGTGGATGCTCGCCGGACTGGGGCTGTTGCTGGTGGCGCTGTTGTATGGCGTGCTGCGGTGGGTGCGGGGGCGGGGGCGCGCTCGGCCCGCTTGACCCCGCACCTCTATTGACATAGCCTGTGCCAATAAAAACAGGTCGGAGGAATGGATGCAAACGGTCGAGTTGCTCGGGGCTCCGGGATCACCCTATTCGCGCAAGATGCTGGCGCTGCTGCGTTATCGCCGCATCGCTCACCGCATGATCTGGGGCAGCCACATGCAGCCCATGCCCGGCTATCCCGCGCCCAAGGTCAAGCTGCTGCCGACGGTCTATTTCGGCGAAGGTGATGCGCGCGAGGCTGTGGTCGATTCCACCCCGATCATCCGGCGGCTGGAAGCCGAACATGGCGACCGCTCGGTCATCCCGCAGGACGAACTGCTGCGGTTTCTCGACACGTTGATCGAGGATTTCGCCGACGAGTGGATGACCAAGGCGATGTTCCACTATCGCTGGCATTACGCCGAGGACGCCGCCAACGCCGGGCCGCTGCTGATCTTCTGGCAGGACAGCCGCTATGCCGTTGAGGTGGCGCGGCCGATGGCCGATGGCTTTGCCCGGCGGCAGATCGACCGGCTGTATGTCGTGGGATCGAACGATGTCACCGCGCCGATCATCGAGGCGAGCTATCAGCGGCTGGTCGGCATTCTCGACCGTATCGTCCAGCGCCAGGGCTTCGTGCTGGGCACGCGCCCCTCGGCGGCGGACTTTGCGATCTATGGCCAGCTGACCCAACTGGGCATTGTCGACCCCACGCCTGCGCGGATCATGGCGCAGTCCTCGCCGCGGCTGCGTGCGTGGCTCGACCGCGTGGAGGACCTGTCGGGATTGCCCGATGGCCAATGGCTGGAGCCTGGCGCGCTGTGGGCGCATCTGGGCGAGCTGCTTGCCGAGATCGGCCGCGTCTATGTTCCGTTTTTGCTCGCCAATGCCCAGGCCGCCGCTGCGGGGCAAAGCGATTTCGAAACCATGATCGACGGCAAGCGCTGGACGCAGCCGGTATTCCCCTATCAGGCCAAGTGCCTGCTGACGTTGCGTTCGGCGCGCGATGAGCTGTCACAGGATGCCCGCGATGCCCTCGACGCGCTGCTTGCGGGGACCGGATGCGAAGAGATGTTTGCAACGGAGCCGGCAGTATGATCCGCAAGGGC
>Ga0307994_1000369_pt1 | contig 32148 bp, 30 predicted proteins | sample EllFjometagen261_FD_203171 | JGI IMG/M metagenome (GOLD analysis project Ga0307994, IMG submission 203171) | Marine microbial communities from Ellis Fjord, Antarctic Ocean - #261 | ecosystem: Environmental > Aquatic > Marine > Unclassified | place: Southern Ocean | collected 2014-11-02 | reverse complement strand
TTTAGATATAAAGAGTCATTACAAAACCGATAATCTGGAGGAGCAAGTGGCATGCATAATTAAATGCCATTTCATACATTTTTTACTTGCCAAATACATTATTACAAATATAAAGTGAAAAGACACCGCTAGATTATTACCCTAGTGGTGTCTTTTTGCGCGCAAAACTTCCGATTGACCCCTTTAAGAACCGTCCCCGATTAACCTTTACCTGTTTGAACTATTTACCTGAACTAGAACGATTAACTCCTATATTCGATTAACAGCTTAAGATCGTATTGGGTCAGATTCTAATTCTAATAAAACCGCCAAAGATCCTCCTTTGGCGGTTTTATTAATTACTTCTTCCTATAATACTCCACATACCACTCAGCAAACCTACCCAATCCTTCCTCAATAGAAGTCTCAGGCTTAAATCCTACAGCTTTCTGCAACTGCTCAGTCGATGCATAGGTAGCTGGAACATCACCAGGCTTAATAGGTTCAAATACTTTTTCAAACTCCACTTCTCTACCAAGTGCGTTACCTAACGCTTTCTCCAGAGTTTCAATAAAGTTCATCAATTTTTCAGGACTGTTATTCCCTATGTTATAAACTTTGTGACGTACACCTGCATCAGATGGCGGGGAAGTGATGAGTCTTTCGATTCCAGTAATTATGTCATCAATATAAGTGAAGTCTCTATATAAGTCATTTTCAAAATCACCATTGTTAAAGATCTTAATAGGTTCACCTTCAAAGTACTTATCCGTGAATCCAAAGTAAGCCATATCAGGTCTGCCCATAGGACCATATACAGTGAAAAATCGTAAACCTGTAGCAGGAATCTTATACAAATGGCTGTATGTGTGTGCCATTAGTTCATTTGATTTCTTAGTAGAGGCATAAAGTGAAACTGGGTTATCTACAAAATCACTTTCTTCAAAAGGAACTTTCTTGTTAGCGCCATAAACAGAACTAGAGGAAGCATATACCAAATGATCTACAGGATAATGTCTGCAAGCTTCAAGGATATTATAGAACCCAATGACATTGCTTTGCATATAGACATCTGGGTTTTCAATCGAATAACGAACCCCTGCTTGTGCAGCCAAGTTCACTACGACATTGGGTTTATATTCTTCAAATACTTTATTTACGGCTGATTTATCAGAAATATCCTCTTTAATAAATGTAAATTTCTCATAAGGCTGAAGGTTCTCCAACCGATTTTCCTTGAGGTTCACATCATAGTAGTCATTTACATTATCTAAACCTACGACAGTGCAACCTTGGTCTAATAGTTTCTTAGAAAGATAATACCCAATAAACCCGGCTGCTCCTGTCACAAGGTAAACTTTATTAGGATCTAATTGTTTGTAATTCATCGGACTTCGACTCCTCTAATCCTTTTCGTTCCGCAGGCTTCCTACCAATAGAATGATACTCGACTCTAGCCGTTTCCATATCTTCTACCTTATAAATGTTTCTACCGTCATAGACTAAAGGTGTTCTCATCAGCATTGTATACGCTTCTGGAGTAATGGCTTTGACTTCACCCCATTCTGTGAAGATAAAGCAAACATTGGCATCTTTTAAAGCAGCTTCCACATTATCAACATATGTGATATGCCCCTTACCGTTTCTTCCTTCCGGATACACTTTAGAGAAGTTTTCTTTACCAGCAGGATCAAAAGCATAGATGTCTGCTCCCTGATCTAGCAGCAATGGAACATTCTCAAGAGATGCCGCTTCTCTAAGATCATCTGTACCAGGTTTAAAGGTTAAACCGAGTACTGCCACCTTTAGACCGTTAAACGTAATCAATCTTTTACTAGCCTTTTTATATAACATTGTTTTTTGTTCATTATTCACATCAATTGCAGCTTTAACGGTCTTTAACTCATAACCATTTTGTTTTGCAATATAATCAAGGGCCTTAGTATCTTTAGGGAAACAAGATCCACCATAACCGATTCCAGCATTTAAAAACTTGCTTCCAATTCGTTCATCAAAGCTCATACCTCTTGCAACATCTTGAATATCCGCTCCAACTAATTCACATAGATTAGCAATGTCATTCATATAAGAAATCTTAAGAGCAAGAAAGTCATTTGAAGCGTATTTAATCATTTCAGCTGATCGTCTGTTTACAGAAACAATGGGTAGATTAAATGGTTCGTAGATATTCATTAATATATTCTCTGCCCATTTGCTTTCAGTACCGATGATAATTCTCTCAGCCTTCAACGTATCATGTACAGCAGATCCTTGTGCGAGGAACTCCGGGTTTGACGCCACTTCTACTCGTACATCATTAACCAAGAAGTCCTGAATAAACTGCTCCACTTTATCATTTGTCCCCACAGGAACAGTAGACTTAACTACCACAAGACAATCTTTTTCAACTGATTCTGCAATTTGTCTAGCAACTGTGGCAATATATGATAGATTAGCAGAGCCATCGGGTTGTTCTGGGGTACCTACACCGATGAAAATCGCATCTGCATCTTTATAAGCTGATTTGTAATCAGTAGTGTAGTCTATTTTACCAGCAGCATAATTTTCTTTCATTAATTCTTTTAGACCTTTTTCAAAAATAGGAGATTTCCCTGACTTCATTGTCTCCACTTTATTTTGATCGATATCTACACAGGTAACCATATGTCCTACTTCAGCGAAACAGACTCCTGCTACTAGACCAACATAACCAGTTCCTGCTACTGCAATATTATTCATTCTATACCTTCCCTTCAAGTGTATATTTATTGTTTTATAGAATTATGTTCATGATGACAAATAAAACATACTTTTCCCATTTCAAATAATAGTAATAGAACTAACCGCAGGAATTTTGTTCATAAATCTTCTAGAGTTGATTAATCTTTTTTCTTACCTTTGACAAGACCCCAACCAACAAATTCCTATTTAAGATTATTGCTACTAATACAGCAATAATAAAATTCAATGCATTCAGAATGTTCACATTCAAATAGCTTATAATTGCTACAAATACCACTATAGATATTGAAAATATAATTTTAGCAAAACTATATTTAATTTGAATCGATTTTTGTAAATCAATAGCTCTATAAAATGATAAGGCAAAATAAGAAACTAAGGTAGATAAGGATGCTGCGTAAAGCCCTATTTTGGATATTAACAAAAGATTAATAGATATATTCAAAAATGCTGCTATAAATGATGATAAACCAATGCTTTTTGTTTTTTTGAATGCTACATACATCCCACCAAAATATGCCGCCAAACTATGGAAAAACATAGCTAAAAATAAAATTGGCATTTGGTAGTATGCCAAAAAATATGATTCATCAATAAATAATTTAAATAAAACAGGCGATGTAGTAATTAGAAGCAGAAGTATACCCACCAAAAAATTCCACAAGTTGTTAAAAATATTTGTATAATATTCCTTTGCATCATTATCTTTAGAGGTAACCGTTGCAGATTCTTGCCAAGCCAAATTAAAATTATTATATAAAAGGCTGAATAGACTAGGTATTTTGTTTGCAATTGCGTATATGGCTGTCATTTCAACGCTAAGGAAAGCAGTGATAATCCATCTATCCGAGACACCCACTACCCACCAAGAGACAGAGTTTGGCAATAAGGGAAAAGAATATTTCAATAACTCCTTAATATACATTAAATCAAACAGTTTAAACGAAATTAATTTAACTATCCCACTAGATGCAATTACATATCCCGTTGCAAAAACAATAGAAATTATTAGCGATATTAATAAACCATAGAACCCAAGACTTTTTTGCCCAACAAAAATAAATATTAATAATAGATTCAAAACTGAATTAATTATACTAGCAGTTGAATATTTTTTAAGTAAACCTAATCCTCTACACGCCTGAATCACGTAACTATAGTACATGTTAATAACCATATAAATACTAACCAGGATTTTATATTCAATATTAAAACGATTTAAAACCGCCATGCTTATCAGGAACAAAAATATTGACGAAAAAAAAACATATATAGAAGAATTCGTTATTATCTTCTTTCGTGTTTCATCTGTATTTTTATCCAATAAAAATCTGAATACTGCTTGTTCGATTAACAAGGAAAATATCGGTAACACTAAAGATAAACTCGTTATAATTAAGTCATAGGTACCATATTCACTTTTAGTTAATGCTGTAGTCAAAATAGGCAGTATTAGAAAGGTTGCCGCTTTAGGAAGAACAGTTCCTAAGCTTAGAACAAATGTATTAATTAATAGAAGTTTTTCACGTTTCATAATTTATCCAATCTTGAAAGTGTAGATTTTGTTATTAAAAAGCGTTTCGAGTTATGAAGTATTATTTAATTACTTTTAGAACTTTTAATCCAATAATTGAGCTAAAGAGTAGAATTTTAACTTCCTAAATGTCAAGAGCCATTACTATATAATTGAGTTAAGGTCTTTGAACTCTCTTTAATATCATATCCATTTGTAATTAATGCAGATTCAATACTTCCCCAGCTTTGCCTATTAAATTCCAATGTGTTTTCTATCGCACAAACCCATTTTTTCATATCATCAGATAAACTTACTCTGCTTATTAGTCCAATTTTCAAATCCGCTTCAACAGGTACGACATCTGATATTACACATGGTACCCCTGCAGCTTGAGCTTCTACCAAAACTATTCCTAAACCTTCATACAGTGACGGGAATAAAAATAAATCAATAGAAAAAAGTACGTGGGCAATATCACTTCTAAGCCCTAGAAAATGTACTCTATCCTCTATATTTTTTTCATGGACTAATCTCTTTATGTTATCCTCTTCAATTCCTTCTCCTACTAGTACCAAATGAGCTTTAGGATCTTTTTTTAAATATGCTGCAAATAAGTTAATTATAAATACATGATTTTTCTGTTTTGTAAAACGACCAATATGGCCTAATATGGTACTATCACTAGATATTCTTAATTCGTCAGTGAGATATCTTTTATTCCTGCTTAAGCTTTTATACATTGTCAAATCTATTGCATTGGGAAAATGTCTTGCAGTACCTAACTTAAAAGAAGATTTACCAAAAACATATTCACAAGCTTCTCTGGAACAACCTATTAAATGGGTAGCATTCTTTAAGATTCTATATCTCATAGTTCCCCTGTATATTTTTCGTATTAAAGAGTTTTGTTTACTATCACTAGTATTATGACTGTGAGATATTCTAACAGGTATACCCAGTTCTTTTCCTATCTTCAATACAATCCCACTAAAGAAAAGGACATGGCTATGAATAGCATCATATGGCCCATAATCTATTAGAGTTTTTTCTAGTTCTTTTTTGTACTTTCCCAAATCACTTTTCGGTGTTGAGTGTGAAATAATTCTTCCACCCATTTCTAGTATTTCATTATTGTAAAAACAATTATTATTAGTTTGTACAGCAAAATCAAACTGTATTTTTTCACGATCTATATTTCTATAGATATTCATAATTAGTGTTTCTAATCCCCCTGCATTCATTCCTCCTACTACGTGTAATACTTTAATTTTCTTCCCAAAGTTCTTCTCTGGCAAACTTTAACATCTCCTTCTTTTTTATATTTATTACTTCATTTACCCGATTAACCAAATTATTATTTTCATCCAAATTAGTAATAATTTGTTTTATGATATTTTCTGTGTCTTTAGTAAAATCTATTAAATTATCTTCCAGTCTTAATTCCCTGAAAATACTACTAAGCTTACGGTCCCAAATTACCCCAAAAGTATTCTTACCTAGGGATATAGATGGTAAACATGCGTGTAGTCTTTGAGCAATTACTATATCTTGTTGTTGAATTATTGAAATTAAATCACTATAATCACTTGGATAATCAGAATAAAAGACGTTTTTATTTTCCCCTAGTTCTTTCTTTATGAAAAATTCAACAAAACCATTATCTGTTGGGGACCCATTAGTGAATATATTGACATCAAATCCTAACGAGATTAATTTTTTTGTAAGTGTTGACCACCAAAATGCGGACTCGTCTCTACTCCATTTAAAGTTACTATGTCTTTTTAATTCGTGAGGATCCATTATACCTAAACCGATTTTCTTTTTAGCTTGTACCTTCTGTTTATAATCACACATTTCCTTTACAAATAACGCAGGGTCTGAAAGAACAACTACCTTACTTTTTAAATCTTTACTAATTGAAACCAAAAAATCTTTTGAATCAGAATCTCTAACTGAAATGCACCGTGCATAGTCTAGTGCTTCTAAGAGATACATCTTAGCTAGTTTATTCCAAGGACCTTTTGCACCTACAAAAGAAAATACAACAGGTATATTATTTGACTTCGCTACCTTAACTATGTTGTTTATTCCCTTTGGAAAATTCAAATAATTATCTATTAATAGGTGCCCTCCCCCTATAACTATTAAATCAGTATTGGCAATACACTCTTCTAGCTCTATTTTTAAACTATTATTATTTTTATAGTGGTTAAGTACCTTAATCCTTCTAAAAAAATTTGGAGTTAGTTTCTTTAGCAGGCTTGTTGAATTCAATTTTATTTTGGTGTTCTTTTCAGAGTTTTGAACTTTTCCTACAGTAAAATCAAAATTAGTAACTTGAATTGGTTCATCGGAAAGATGTATTAAATAATTAATTGTTTCTGCTATTATTCGGTCTCCAAGATTTCTTGAGTTTCCTACTCCACATACTAAAACTTTTTTCACACTATACACTCCTAAAATTCCCCATGTGTTTTTTCCATCTGAATAAAACTATTTTAATTAATTTAATGATTCAAAGAAAAACTTATACGGGAGCATGTGTTGCCCTCTCCATGAATCTCCAAAATAAGCAAAATAACTATAAACTAAACAATAAAGAAGCGTTATAAATAATATTAACAATTTAATGTTCTTATCTTTATTCACTCTAATAATTGCAGGTAGTAAAAAGCACACACTTAAATTTACATACCAAACCATTCTCCCAATGCCCAGTCCTATTAAGGGTGCAAAAAATTCGGTTGATACATTTATAATAAAAAGCAGAAAATAAAATTGATAGTTCAGACTGATCTTACTAAATGCATTATAATTTAGAGCAAACAAAACTAATAGAGGTAAAGAAGTTAAAAATGCCGTATCAAACCTACCTGAAGATTCGATGTACCCTTGATAACGACCCGCACTTATTAATGGGAATATTATATATTTAACTAATAGAAAACCGACTGGAATAATAAAAAATATCTTAATACCATTAATTTTTTTAAATACTTTTTGGTTGTTTCTACTTAAAAAAATAAATGCTAATGCAAACAATGAAGAGTAATGAAACATTGAAGCTAAAAATACAAATAGAAGAAATTTTTTTTTATTTCCTTCAATTACATATCTATAAGCAAAAGCAATAATTGCCACTGCGATACCCATACGCATAATCCCGAAATAATAAAAATACTGTGTTGTTGCAAAAATAAAGACTGCTAGTGGTAAACTTATTTTATCCATTTCATAACTTAAAGATTGGTAAAATAAGAAAACTGTAATAAAAGCTGAAATTATAAAAAGCCACTGGGCATCACCTAAGAAATATGAAATTCTATACAATAAATAAAAGCCGGGTTCAGTGACATAATTCTGATAATAGGTTATTAAGTCCATACTATTTACTAAAAAGTAATTATTATAGTAATTAAGTCCGTCTACACCAACACTAATATCTCTAAATCCTAATATGAGTATAAGTCCTGCCATTGAAAGCCAAATAAATAGATAATTCGGCACTTTCTTACCATTATTATATCTTGAAAATACTTGTGCCAAATAACCAAATGATGTCGCCCATAATATAGCGAATCCATATGTTAAGTAGGATATTACCACCTTAAAATCTCCTAACAAATATTCTAATAGTGCTACCAAATTAAGCTTGTATAATGATTCAATTTAAACATCTGCAAAGTTTTTAAATTGCTTTAAAAATTCATTTCTTCTATGTTCAATTATTTTTTTTTCATATTTTTTAGCTTCCCTATAATTTCTTTTGGCTTGCTCTAACATGACCTGTGTATTAAAACCAATTAAAATCTTATTTATCTCACTAATATTCTTCCTAGTATTACTAAAAATAAAATTTTTATCTAGTAGTTCAGGAATTCCAGCAGTATTAGCACCAAAAGCTGGCAAACCACGGCTCATTGCTTCAACTAATGCACGCGGGAGTCCTTCTTGTCTACTTGGTTGGGTATAAATATCAATTGTATCTAGCCACTTAAAAATTTCATCATGAGGTAAAGAACCCAAAAACTTTACCTTTTCAATAACATCATACCTCTTGGCTACCGATCTCAAATATTTAGAATCTCCACCACCAACAAGTTGATATTCAAAGTTTGAAATTCCTTGTTTTTTCAATTCACCTAAGGATTGAATAATATATTCTTGGCCCTTATACTTCACATCTATTGCAGCTGTGGTACCTATTATAATTTTATTATTTTTACTGTGATTGATTCTATCTAGTCGATTGTTTATTATTGAACTATTAAAACCTTTCAATGCAACATTAGAACAATTTATTGATTCCCCATTAGTAGGATATCTACCTTGTAAAAATTGATTCGTTACATAGATTGAATATAGTGAATTAAAAACCAGTTTCCTTGTTTTTAAGTATTGAAAAGGAGCAAAGAGTTTTCCTTTAAAACTATGATTCCAAAATGCATCCCAAGGACATGCTACAACCTCTACTAAATAGGGTTTTTGTTTTCTTGCTGCTTCTGAAACTGCTAATGCCCCGATTGAACTTGGTAACCTTCCTATTAGTGCATCACAATTTTTAACTTCCTCTTGAATGATTTTTTTCGCTTTAAAAATACTATTTATGCTTTTAATAGATTTGAAATTTGGAATATCAATGAATTTAACCCTTTCCGATGATGCAACTGTAAGGTTATCGCTATATGTTTTTATATGCTTTTGTCTACTTAATACGACTACTTCATCGAAAACAGAAGTGTACCTCTCTAACATCTCTTTAGAAAGCCCACCTGTACTATAATATTGATTATTATATTTATGAAAGATATGATCATGTGCAAAAATAAGTTTCATTTCTATTCCCTTTCTTTAATAAGTTTTGCAGGAACTCCCCCAACTATCGTATTTGTTTCTACTACTTTTTTAACGACAGCTCCTGCAGCAACAATACTACCTGATCTTATATTACTCCCGGCTAATATCCTACAACCCGACCCAATCCAAACATTATTTTCAATAACAGTTGCCTTAAGTTCACACCCTTGGTCCCTAATATTTACTGATTTACTTGAAAATATATGTTCTTCGGATAAGATAGTACTAGCATGTGCTATAGAAACATCGTTTCCAATTTCCACACCACCTGAGGCATCAATATAGCACATTGGATGGATGCTTACATTGTCCCCTATTTCGAGATTATGTATCTTATGCAAATATACCCCCGAAAACACTGCTACATTTCCCCCGCAAGATTTCGCACAATTCTTAAGACATATATACCTCACAAACATTGCTAAATAGTTGTCATGATGTCTTATGAATTTCAACAAAAAAAGATAAAAGCTTCTTGGTAAAAACCTTGATATTTTAATAATTAAATTTATCACGACTGACAACTTCTGAACAATAACACGTTTTCTTATCATAAATATCACCTTATAATTAATTATCCCTTTAATATTAAAATTTATATTTCACTTAATTCATTCAAATAAGTCTTCACTACAATACGTCTATCGAATTCTTTTTCAACTTTCATCCTTCCTTGAATTCCCATTTCATTTTTAGCTTTTTTTCCTAATTCTATAAACTTTTCAATCTTATTTATCAGATCTTGGCTATTTTGTTGTTCAACAAGATATCCGTTTATATCGTTATCTATTATTTCCCTGCAACCAGCTCTATCTGTAGTAATTATTGGTCTACCACAAGCTGCACTTTCAAGTAAAACATTCGACATGCCCTCTGGATAATAGGTTGGGTGTATAGTACAATGTGATATTTCATGAAATTTTCTAACATCATTTTGTTTACCATGATAACTAATAATATTTTGTGCCTGCATTTCTTTTAGTTTAGCTTCATAAGCCTCCTCACAAAATCCTACAATATGAAACACTGTATTTGAATACTTGCCTTTAATATAAGAAGCAGCATCTAAGTATTGATCAATACCTTTTTCTTTCATTACACGCGATATAAATAAGAAATTTATATTCTCATCCGACGGGTAATCCATTAAGGAATACTCGTTAAGATTAACGCCCGACCCTGGTAGTATTTTATGGTTACCTTTTACAATCTCTTTTTTAGTTAGAAACTCTTTATTCTCTTTATTCTGGAAAAATACACATTTTGCTCTTTTCAAGGCTATTTTATACAAAAAAAGCGTTATTTTTTGTAATAAACCACCATTTTCAACAGCTGACCCTAACCCAGTAATATTTGCTATGTAAGGAACTTTTGCTAATCTACAAGCCAGCCCACCATAAATGTTTGGTTTAATTGTATATGTTAAGACCACATCAGGATCAACATTCTTAATTATCTTTTTGTAATTCATTAACAACTTTAAATCCGTTAATGGATTAGTTCCTCTTCTACTTATAGGTGTATCAATGAATTTACAACCCAACTCTTCCAATTTCGGTACATATTCATCATTTGGTAAAGATACAATCACCTCGTGATTCTGATTAATAAATTCTTCTAGTAATTCTTTTCTAAAATTATACAAACCCATACCGAAATTAGCTAATACAAGAATCTTCATAAATTAAACTCTCCTTGCTGGAACTCCAACATAAACTCCAGGTTCAGTAATATCTTTTATTACAACAGAACCCGCACCTATTTTGCATTCACCTGTGATATTTATATTATTATTTACAATACAACCTATCCCCAGCCATGACCCTTGACCTATATTAACTGATCCAGCCAAATGAGCTCCTGGTGAAACATGTACATATTCTTGAATATTATTATCATGATCTATTGTACAACCAGTATTAACTATGCATCCCTTCCCTATTTTCGTGCAGCAGTTAATAACTGATCCAGCCATGACAACAGTTCCAATTCCTATCTCTACTTGTTTTCCAACTACTGCATTAGGGTGGACTAAAGTAGGAATACTCGCGCCTATTTTTTCTAATCTTTCATGAATTTTTTGTCTGGTAGCGTTATTACCTATACCAACAAATATTTGATATTCATCAATGTAATTAAAAACATCACTTGATTTCCCTTTAACTTCAATTCCCATTGATGTTTTGAGACTCTCGTCATCATCTAAGAAAGCAACACTCTGCCATCTATTCATTTTCAAGGCTATGTCGGCCACCACTTTTCCATGGCCACTGGCACCTATTATTAGAAGTTTATTTTTCATAGTTTCATTCTTTCCTCTTCATTTCCTTGGAAAGGCTCTATCGTCGCTGCCGTCTCAGAATTGATTCCCTCTCTAACAAAAACCTTCTTAATAGTAGAAAAAATAATTCTACAATCTTTAATAAAGCTCATACTATCCACATATTTAACATCAAATTCAAACTTATCTTCCCAACTAATAGCATTTCTCCCACTCACCTGTGCTAAGCCAGATAACCCTGGTCTAACCTCATGACGCCGCTTTTGACGTTCATTATAAAGAGATAAATACTGCACCAATAATGGTCTAGGGCCTACTATGGACATATCTCCCTTTAAAATATTAAATAGTTCTGGAAGTTCATCAAGTGACGTTGAACGCAAGAACTTTCCAAACTTCGTTAATCTAACTCTGTCAGGAAGTAACTCTCCATTCTCATCCCTTTGGTCTGTCATAGTTCGAAACTTATACATTATAAATATCTCTTCATTCAATCCTGGTCTTTTTTGTTTAAAAAGGACTGGACTACCCAACTTTACTTTTACAAGAATAGCCACGATTGGAAAAACCGGAATAATAGAAAGAACAATAATTGCAATCAATGTAAGTATGAAATCCATCGGTCTTTTAATAAACCTTCTATAAATACCACCTTGCAAATTCTTCATTATTTCAACCACAACCCTTTAACAATCTCCACAACTCTTTTTAAGTCCTCATCCGTCATCTTCGTATCGGAAGGCAAACAAACACCATTCTCAAACAACTTCTCTGAAACACCCGTCCCAACAAACTCATACTTCTCAAAATACGGCTGCATATGCATCGGTTTCCAAATAGGTCTAGACTCAATATTTTCTTTTTCAAGAGCATCCATCACATCTATCGGCCTTACATGACCATTCAAAGTCATCGAACTCAACCAATAATTCGGCTTATCCCATTCATTACAAGGCATAAACTGAACCCCATCAAGTCCACCAAGCTCTCTTTTATAAAAGTCAAAAATATATCTCTTCTTCTCAACCCTCTGATCTAACACCTTAAGCTGACCTCTACCAATACCAGCAACCACATTACTCATACGATAATTAAACCCTAATTCACTATGCTGATAATGTCTTGCCTGGTCTCTACTCTGTGTCGCCCAAAATCTTGTTTTCGCAATACGTTCTTCATTATTTGAAACTAACATCCCACCACCAGAGGTAGTGATAATCTTGTTTCCATTAAAGGAAAAGATACCGTAATCTCCGAACGTTCCTGTATGCTTTCCTTTGTAATAAGTACCTAAACTCTCAGCAGCATCTTCTATCAATGCAACATTATACTTCTTACACAGTTCTACTATTTTATCCATATCAGCAGATAATCCATAAAGGTGGACAACAATCACTGCTTTCACTTCAGGATACTTCTCAAAAGCTTCTTCTAACGCTTTAGGACACATATTCCACGTCTCATAATTACTATCTATGAAAACAGGAATAGCATTTTGATAGATTATGGGATTCGCTGTAGCTGAGAATGTTAGGGTCGGACAAAAGACGATATCTCCCTCATTCACACCCGCTGCTCTTAAAGCTAAGTGGATAGCTCCAGTACCAGAAGATAGGGCTGCAGCAGCTTTAGAACCTACCTTAGCAGCCAGTTCCTTTTCAAATTCATTTACGTTCTCTCCAAGAGGAGCGATCCAATTGGTATCAAAAGCTTCTTTTACATATTCCATTTCATAACCCTCATCACTCATATGTGGTGATGAAAGAAAAATTCGATCTCCCATACTTTAAATCTTCCTTCCACTATTATGTCAGTTGCTTATTACTTACTTGGATATTAGATGCTCTATCCATATAACTAATAAACTACTAATATTTATTCATAAACATAGGTACTTAAGTTTCATTAAGTACCTATGTTAGTATTCATATATCACTTAGTGATTTTTTCTGTGTTGACTATGTTCTTAAGATAGTCTATAACTTGCTCCTGTAAATCCCCACGCTCCAAAGCAAACTCCACAGTAGCCTTAATAAACCCAAATTTATCCCCAACATCATGACGATCTCCTTCAAACTCATAACCAACTACCATTTGTTGCTCATTCAATTTCTTGATCGCATCCGTTAGTTGGATTTCATTCCCCGCACCCGGTGTTTGGTTTTCTAGGATATCAAAGATCTCAGGCCGCAACACATAACGCCCCATAATCGCATAATTGGACGGCGCATCTTCCACCTTTGGCTTTTCAACTAAATCATTGATATGGAAGACACCGTTCTCCATCCCATTATTATTAATGGAAATGACACCGTATTTCGATACTTCCTGCTGAGGTACTTCTTGGACACCAATGACCGAAGAGTTATAACGTTCATATACGCCAATCAGTTGTTTCAAGCAAGGCTTTTCAGGAGAGTTTACGATATCATCCCCAAGCAACACCGCAAACGGCTCATCCCCAATAAACCGACTCGCACACGAAATCGCATGCCCTAATCCAAGTGGCTCCTTCTGACGAATATAATGAATATTAGCCAGCTTCGAAATCTCCTGCACTTCTTCCAGCTGCTCATATTTACCCTTCTTCGCAAGCGTCTCCTCTAACTCATATGACTTATCAAAATGGTCCTCTATCGCTCTTTTACCTCGACCTGTCACAATGATAATATCCTCAATACCAGAAGCTACTGCTTCCTCGATAATATATTGAATCGTAGGTTTGTCTACGATCGGTAACATTTCTTTCGGCTGAGCCTTAGTAGCTGGTAAGAATCGTGTTCCTAATCCAGCTGCTGGTATTATGGCTTTTCTTACTTTTTGCATATCTTCCACCCCTTAGTTTACGTTCTTAACTAATAGTCGTTCTTTCTTATTCGCTAACTCCAATACATAATTAGCTAAATACTCAGGCTCAAAATCTCCATGGTTCTCAACTAAGTTCGAAACTCTCCCATACTCAAATTCCACCGTCTTCCCAATAAAAATCTTCGGAAACACAGCTTCCCCATGAACCTCATTCTCACCCAATAATTCCTCATACATCTTCTCACCAGGACGAATCCCCGCATATTTAATCCCGATTTCTTCTATTGTATAACCCGATAACTTAATCAGATTCTTCGCCAGATCAACGATTTTGACTGGCTCACCCATATCCAAAACGAAGATCTCTCCACCACGGGCTAATGCTCCAGCCTGCATAACCAATCTCGATGCTTCAGGAATCGTCATAAAGTATCTCGTCATATCTGGATGAGTAACCGTAACCGGCCCACCTGCTTGAATTTGCTTTTTAAATAATGGAATAACACTTCCACGGCTTCCAAGTACGTTACCAAAACGGACAGCAACAAAGTTCGTAGGGCTTTCTTTATCCAGATTCTGAATCACCATTTCAGCAATTCTCTTTGTTGACCCCATTACGTTTGTAGGGTTAACAGCCTTATCAGAAGAAACAAGCACAAACGTTTTTATTCCGAATGTATCCGCGGCTTCCGCCACATTTTTTGTACCGATTACATTGTTCTTGACCGCTTCTTTCGGATTATATTCCATTAACGGCACATGCTTATGAGCAGCGGCATGATAAACAACGTCAGGTGAGTGACTTTCCATCACTTCAAAGATACGGGATCGATCTTGTATGTCTGCTATGATTGGAATGATTTCAAACTCTGCTTTATATTTGTTTCTAAGCTCCATATCAATTCCGTAAATCGAGTTTTCCCCGTGCCCTAATAATAGAAGCTTCTTCGGTTTGAACTTACTAACCTGGCGGCAGATTTCAGATCCGATTGATCCTCCTGCTCCTGTTACGAGAATAGTTTTGCCTGTCAGTTTTTCAGAGATGGTCTGTGTATCCAGTTCTACCGGATCTCTACCCAGTAAGTCTTCTACTTGTACATCGCGGAATTGATTTACTGACACCTTGCCTGATACGATATCTTCCAACATCGGCATGATCTGCGTCTTGGCATTGGTCTTGCTGCATTCCTGGTAAACCTTTTGGATCTCTGATTTACTCATGGATGGAATCGCAATGATGATTGTTTCTACGTTTAGCTTCTCTACCAGTTTCGGGATGTCTTTTGTTCTGCCAACGACCGTGACACCATAGATTTGAAGCTTCTGTTTCTTTGGATCGTCATCGACAAATCCTACGGGCAAAATGTCTGCGTCATGATTCTTCATGAATTGGCGGACAAGCATGGAGCCCGCTGCCCCGGCGCCGATGATGAGCGCCCGCTTCTTTTCTTGTTTTGTCTTTATGTAGTAGTCTCTGTACATTCTCCAAGAGAAGCGGGAGCCACCGATCAGGATGACGTGAAGCATCCAGGTGATACCGAGGACACGGACATAGACATTGCCGTTGATCAGGAACTGTATCACTCCTGCCATCAGAATGGACCAGGTGACGGCTCTTACGATGGCGAGCATTTCACCGACACTTGCGTATTCCCATGCCTTTTGATAAAGGCGGTACATAAACGCAAATACATGGTGACTCACAAGTAACGCAATCGAGCTGACGATAAGTGTCGGGAGTGTATAGATGCTGAAATACGGATTAAGGGTATAATATCCAATATAAATAGCGGTTAACACAATGATTGAATCCAGTAACATCAGCATCGATACCCGTTTTGAATAGCTCATGAATTGTCCTCCTTATAATTGTTTTCTTGAATAAAATTAACTCTTTTGCACGCAGCAAACTTATCTATCGACAAAATAAATACCTAAGGGAAACATATAGTCATATATCCTTTCCTTAGGAATTTATATTTTCTTAGATTCTTTTAGCCTCTTTTCAATCGCTTGATTGACAAGAGTTTGGATTTCTTGCAGATGTTCGTACGGGGCATCCTGATAAATATAGCGGATAGCCTTTTGGATGCTCTTTGGCAATCTCTTGAAGCTTCTCATAGATGGGAAATCTCCTTAGGTTTACATCATTTCATTTTCTTGTCTGCACCTGAAAAAAGATTTAAAGCGTTTTCATTGGTGTTTTTTATTTCATTTTAATACAATAATAAATATGGGCATCTAACCCTCCCTCACATCCCACCACTGACGACGAGCGTCTAAGGCGAAGTTTCTTCTTCACCCACGGTGTGACCGAGTGCCTCCGTCGATAACGGTAAGGAGACATTCCCAAAATTCTACTGCTGTCTTTGTACAACTTTTCATTTCTGACTTCCCAACGACAATAGTACTTTAGGATTCTACCTGTATCTTGATACCATTAGAAGATACCGAGGAACTTCTTCTTTTTGATCAACTCAGGTATTTCTTTATAGATTGTTTTCCCATCCACCAGCATCTCTGCATTCTCTGTAAAGTAATAGACCATGTCTATTCCGTACTTTTTCTCTATATAATCCATTGCTTCTTCCATTTTGAAGGTTCGATTATGTATGTTATGAGCATCTGATGCGATGAAGTGTGTCAGGTTGGCTTGGATCATTTGTTGTGAAAATTTCTGGATGTTCTTTCCGAAGTAGCCTGTGAGACTGGATGCGGTTAGCTGTGTAACGGCACCGTTTTTAACCAGCTTGTATAGTTTGTCCGGTCGTTCGATGAGTTCTGCATTTCGTTCCGGGTGGACGATGACAGGTGTCAGGCCTTCTACTTGAATATCGTAGAGGAGACGCTCGGCATATCTTGGAACGGAACTTGACGGGAACTCGATGAATAGATAGTGAGATGACTGATTAAGAGGAAGGATGTCCCCCTTTTGATAGTCTTCGAGGATTTCTCCGTAAATGCGGCATTCCTGGCCGGGTAAGACTTGTAGATTGATATTCTCTTGTTTGAACGTTGTATTCAGTTCATCTACAAGTGGAAGGATGTCCGACTTTATATTGTCGAATTTTCCATTTTTATGATGAGGAGTCGCGATGATCGTATGAATGCCTTCTGATACGGCCTGTTTCGCCATGTCTATGCTGTCCTGGATCGTTTTCGCTCCGTCGTCGATCCCAGGCAGGATGTGGCTGTGTATATCGATCATGTTGACTCCTCCTTTAATAGGTATTTCGACTTATTTTTACTCCATCTTACATTTTACTCTAATGGGTATAGATGTAAAGGGGTGAAAATTGTCGAATCCCTTCTATTTTTTTCCATAATAGTAATAATAGTTCGTTTCTTTCAGTTCACGGTTGTTTAGAACGACACCGAGAAGTTTTGCTTGGGCAGAATCCAATAATTCTTTGGCTTTCTGTGCCCCTTCAATTTCTGTCGTGCCCGAACTGATGACAAGGATCGTACCGTCACATTGGTTCGCCAGCACCTGACCATCGGAAACGGCCAATACCGGCGGGGTATCAAAGATGACCAAGCTATAGTTTTTATACGCTTCTTCCAAAAATTGTCCCATCGCTTTCGAGCTGAGTAGTTCAGCAGGATTCGGAGGGATCGGTCCGCATGTCAGCACATCCATATCCTGTACATCCGTTTTGTTTGTTACTTCCATTAACTCTTTTTGGCGTGTCAGTACATTGGTTAACCCAAATGTATTGTTTAGACCGAAAGTATAATGAGCTGTAGGCTTACGCATATCTGAATCAACGAGCAACACCTTCTTGCCTTCTTGGGCAAAAACCACTGCAAGATTGGCTGCCGTCGTTGATTTCCCTTCTCCTGGACCGGCTGATGAAACCATTAAGGATCTAATCTCTTGATCAACGGAAGAGAAATTAATGTTTGTACGAATTGTCTTATATTGCTCAGAGATCGGAGACTTGGGTTGTGTTTTCGTAATCAGCTTACGCTTGTTCATCATCTGTTTCATTTTCTTAGCCAATTGTCTCACCTCTTACGCTTGATTTCCGGTCCATCCTGCTGGTCTTCTTCTCGTGCTGATCCTCTATCCGCGTAATCGAACCAAGAACCGGTACACCCAATAACTTCTCGACCTCTTGCTCGGTCTTGATCGTGTTGTCCAGGAATTCGAGTAGGAACGCAAGTCCGACACCAATCATCAATCCTACTACCGCAGCAATCGCGATGTTCAGAACAGGTTTCGGCTTAATAGGTGACTGTTTTTCTCCTACTTCAGCTTTGGCCAGAATACTGACGTTATCCACATTCATGATGTTTGGAATCTCATTTTGAAAGACGGAAGCTGTCTTGTTGGCAATTTCAGCAGCTTTTTTAGGATCTGTATCCTGTACTGATAGATTAATAACCTGGGATTCCCCTTCACTGCCGACCGTGATTTTTGAATTAAGCTGTGCTGTTGTCAACTTGAGGTCCAGATCATTTATCACTTTTTCAAGAATGGTTGGACTTTTAATAATGACATTATAGGTTTTCATTAATTGCAGATTCGTTTGGATTTCACCTGGATTGTATGCAGGCTGATCAGACTTAGACTGATTGACCAACAGCTGTGTCGAAGATTGGTAAACAGGGGTTAACAGAAAATAACTTACCCCTCCGCTTACTAAGATGGCTGTCAGGGTGATTAATATGATCAATTGCATTCGTTTCTTTAATGTATCCATCAATTCGCGCAAGCTTATTGTTTCTTCCATAATTTCCTCCTAAGGGCAAAAATATCTACTATTATATCATATCATGTTGTTTTTTCTGTGATTTATTGTCATAATTTTAATATACTTGTAAAAACACTTCACTCTATTAAACTATACATCCCATTATATTAAAACCCTCATACTGGAAATGGTAATAATTACTTCGATGGGTATATACACGGAGGAGCAATCTATGAAGAACTTATCTCTACTAATATTAGCAATCCTTACGATCGTCTTTCTGATCCTCGGGAATACGTATTGGCAGGATCGAACGGATATCTCATCTGAGAGCCCTGCCGATACACAGGTGAAAGATACAGAATCTGCACCAACAGAAGTTGACACTGAAAAGACTCCCCAATCTGCCTATAAAGAACGGACAAGCAAATGGCCTGAGAACGCCCGTAAGCAGTTTCTAGAGGCTCTAAAGTCAAATGAAACGTATAAGGTGGCGATTGTCGGTTCGCCGTCCCTTGGCGCTAAATCCGGCGGTTGGAGCGAACAACTTAAGCAGGAGCTCATTGAAACCTATGGGGATCATATAGACGTAAAGCTCTTTGAAACCGATACCACCTCAACCGAGTTTATTAATAGCTCTTTATCTGAAGAAGTGACATCTTATCAGCCCGATCTTGTTCTATGGGAGCCTTTCACATTGAAAGATAATACGGTCGGTGTTTCTCCGGAAGATACAGCCTATAGTGTGAATGCCTTCCTTTCAGACTTACAGGAAGCAAACAAGGATGTAACCCTTATTCTGCAGCCTGGACAACCCTTGTTTGGAGCGGTGTACTATCCCCAGCAGGTGGATGAACTGAAAGCATTTGCTGAAGAGAACAACATAACCTATCTAGACCATTGGACCGAGTGGCCTGAAAGTGATGATGAAGCACTGCAGGAATATTTGACTGAGTCACGGGATGTGCCGAGTGAAAAGGGACATGAGTTGTGGGCTACCTACTTAAAAGACTATTTTATTTCACAATGATTTGCATGTTGAAAGACCCTGAAACGAGTGAACGACACTCGTTTCAGGGTCTTTTTTTGTCGGGACGGGGGGACAGGTCCCGTGTCCCGACAAGAAGGGTAAATTTGTATGGGGACGTGGGACCTTTTCCGTTGGTTAAACTTTCCAATCTTATTATTGGATTATCATTCCAATAAAATCCCAAAACATACTATACTAGTATTATCACAAATTAGGAGGGAAAACATGGGTTATCTACCAAAATGTAAAACTGCTTTTTTAGTATTGCTTATGACTCTGCTTACGTTGGCCAGCTTTTCATCGGGCACACTGGCGGAAGAAACGTCATTTAAGGACGTTAAGGAATATACTTCATTCTATGAAGAGATCATGTTTCTTCACGGTGAGGAAATCATCTTTGGATACGAGGATGATACATTCCGTCCTACCGAAGGGGTAACTCGCGCCGCAGCAAGTGCGATGATTGGACGGTCACTCGGATTAGATGGTACAAAGAGACAATCCAGCTTCAAGGATGTGCCTGAGCAGAGCTTTGCTTCGGGTTATATCGCGTCAGCCGTGGACGAAGGGATTATCACCGGTTTCAATGATGGTACCTTCCGACCGAATCAACTGGTCACCAGAGGCGAAATGGCGATCTTTATCTCCCGTGCCTTTGATTTGACGACCGAAACAGAGGCTGCCTTCCAGGATACCGCTCCTAGCATGGCTTCCTTTGAAGCGATTCAGAATGTATATGGTAATGGGATTGCCAAAGGGTTCTCGGATTATCATTTCTATCCTTACAAAACGATTACCCGTGGGGAGTTCAGTGCGTTCCTTGCAAGAGGGGTTGAGGATTCCTTCAAGCAGCCTGTTGAAGCTGTGAATGCCGTTGAGATCGAACTGGCACTGAATGATGACGGGAGCTTGACTCTTACTTCTCATCTAACGGGTGAAGTTGTCCGTGCAAATCCACTGCAGCCGATCAGACTTGATACATCCGCTGTAGAAGGGGATCTTAGGATTCAGCATGCGGGTGGTATCCTAAGGACATACGAAGAGGAATTATATGGACCCCGGGCATTGGGTGTGGGTGAAATCACCGTTACTCGCAATGAAGATTCCATCACCCTGCCGATAACGTACATTCCAAACACAGCCGAAAACCAGAAACCGATCAACGGCTACTTGACGGAATTGGCATCGGGTGGGGTTCTGGCCAGCTGTCCTATGTCTCTTAACGGAAGTACGGTTCAGGATGTAATGGATTATTATGGGACAGAGCCTGAGTGGGAAGGATATTTCCAGGGAGGTTACGGCAGAACCTTTGGCAGCTGCACGTATTATTCGGATAGTAATACTGATCTGACGGATGAGATTCAAACGATTGATTTCAAGAATGAGGATTCTTCATTGAAAACGGCTGCCTTCAAGAAAATCGTCGGTCAACCCGATTGGGAAGGCATACTGCAAATGGATGATAGCTGGGCGCAGATCTATTTCTTAGACGAACTGGAGCTGTACGCTGCCTATTATGATGCTGATGCACCTCTTCGATCATTGCGACTTAAGCATCAATAAATATATCAAAGGAGGGACGGACCTTGGATAGGTCCGTCCCTCTTCTATTATGGTAGTCTATGAATCAGTTTGCCGGATGAGTCGTATAGTTCTGCCGCGTCACCTGCGTTGTTCCAGATGTTGGCGTTGGTCCACTTCATGTAGAAGGATGGATTGTCGATGGCATTCGGACCGGAAGTGACGTATACGCTGCCTCTGCTGTATAAGATGAATTCCTGAGGAAATGTGTATACCTGGTTTCCGTTTACGCTTACGATTTTCCAACCGCCTAAGTTTACGGCTGTATCACCCGTATTCGTTAGAGCGATCATTTCGCTTTGAAGATTCTTTACCGTGATTTTAACATCATCTGACGTATTCACATATGGTTCTGTGATTTTAATAACATCGTTGTCGCTTTTTTCATTCCCTACGAAAAGAGTTCCCTCTCTGTCTACAAATGTTCGAACCGTATCCCCGAATGGAGTTGACAGTACTTCATCACTATATTCCCCGATTCTCGCGCGGACCCCTTCAGAAGGGAACCCATTTGGATTGCTTTCATCATAAGATAAGACACTTTCCCTCGGATCCACTTCTTTCAAGAACGCCTCTGAACTGGCATCTACCGCATCCGTCGTCGACACTTTCAACACATCTGACTTCAGATTATAGGATGACAGAAGCTGATCTTCCACCGGCTTCCCAGCGTCTCCCATTAACAAATAGCTGATTCCGCTAAAGTCGAGCTTCAGTACGATCGAGCCGTTATCGATGTTGTCAGCATTTTGGTCTACCCAAAGGACTTTACTCTGAACACCCGAATCCAGTGTAAGATTCTCTCCAACCTTTGCTGTACGGTGAGATACACCCGTATCCTCTATGGCTTTCAGATAGGCTTCATACTCCTCGGAATCCCCCGATTGTCCTGAATCAATCACATGCTCCACCCCGTAGTCACGAATAACCGTTTCCGCTCCTCCGATATGATCCGGATCGGGATGGGTGGCAACAAACGTGTCAATCTTCGTCACTCTTAAATCCTTCAGCTCTCTTACCATATCTTCTTCGTTACTTCCCGCGTCGATCAGCATGTATTTCCCATTTGGATGGCGAACAAGGATACTGTCTCCATTCCCTACGTTCAGGAAATACACATAGTTTGCTTCTGATGGAACTTCACTTACAAAGGAAGGATCTAACGTTCTTGCCAGAAATGCCGAGAACTGTCCACGTGTGATCCCGTCATAAGGTCTGAACGTGTTATCTGTATAACCCATTGCTATTCCATTAGTGGATACCATTGAGATGGCATTATAAGCTACTGTGCCTACAATCACGTCTTTGTACGTGTTCTGTGCTCCTGGTACCAGTTGGAATGCACGATAGATGAATAAAGCCATTTGACCTCTTGTTACCGTTTGATTCGGTTTGAAAGTACCGTCTGTGTATCCTTGAATAATCCCATTGTCTACAGCTGACTCTATATACCCTGAGGCAAAGCTTTCTTTCGCAACATCCTTGAACCCGGATGACCTTTGCGTGCCGTCCAGTCCCAACGCTCTGCCGATCATTGCCGCAGCTGCAGCCCGTGTAACCGTGTCACCAGGTGCGAAAGAGTTGTCCCCGTATCCATTGATGATCTTCTCTTGAGAAAGGTACATGATCTCATCATAGAATAAATACTTTGTTGATACATCACTAAAGCCTGAAGTGGCTTTAATTGGTGGCTGATACACACCAGAGGCAAACAGGAACACAACAACAACACAAATCCATTTTTTCATTACATAACTCCTTTTTATTATTTTCCATAAAAGGAAAATGATTGTAAGTTTAGTATACTATAAGTTTGGTTGTTTTTGTTACACAGATGTAATAATTGTAAATATAGTGAAATATACCTAGAAGGGACAGGGGGACAGGCACCCTGTCCCGCATCTTTACAATCAATGGTTTCATGTGGGACGAGGGCACTCCGTCTCAATCAATTCTTTCATTTTACTGATCTTTTTTAAAATTAAGGGGAGGTATTTATTATCTTCCAACAGTTCAAAGATGATGTTGGATTTCTTATAGTACTGAAGGGCGGTTTCCAGGTCATGTTGAAGTTCTACTATATATCCGATCTGATAGTGAAACTCACCCAGTAAATACATACTCTCGTGTTCGAGACACCATTTTATCCCGGCATGACAACTTTGCAGGGACTCTTCATAATTCCCTAAGCGAGTCTGTACCCGGGCTATGTTATATAATAGTTTCGTATGAATGCGGATATCATTTAAATGCGGATGGGTCTTCAGGCGATGTTGAACCTGACTGTAGAGGGTTAATGCTTCTTCGTACTGTTCTAACGAAAACTTGATGACACCCATGGAAAGTAAGATTTCCATTTCTCTTTCCGATAAAGCCTTCTTTTCATTTCCTGTTAAATTCAAAGCGTGTATTAACGTTTTAAAGGATTTGTCTCCCTGATTTTCTACTTCCTTTTCATAAATGCCCTTATGCCAGTAAAGCAGCTGCAGGTGAGAAGGATTTGTATGGAATAGCGGATTCTTTTCTTCCACTCTCACGATTTCCATCATTTCTTCGTATTCCAAGCCCTTTCTTAATCTGGTCAGCTGCTTTTCCACCTCTTCAATGTAATCTATTCTTGGGGTGGAACCCACTTCCAGGAAATAATTAAGATTCACTCCCAGTTTGTTGGCTATTTCATAAAGCGTAGAAGCGTTAGGGTAAATGTCCCCTTTCTCAATCCGACTGATCAAGGCTTGAGTACAAATTCCTTTTGCCAGCTCTTTTTGCGTGAAGCCAAGGGCCTTACGCATTTGGACGATCTTTTTTCCGATGGCCGTATAATCCACGTGGTCACTCCTCCTTGCCGGTGGGACAGGGGGACAGGTACCTCGTCCCGGATTCTAATAGGGATGCCCAAGTGGGACTTTTGTGGTGTCCATTTTTCGGGTTACAGTTCACCTGTCCCTACGTCCCACTAGTTTCCAGTTCATTGATTTTGTTTCTTAGTAGCTGGGCGTATTTATCGTCTTTTTGAAGTTCGAATACGGTCAATGCCTTATTGAGGTAGTCCCTGGTTAAATCGATTTCCCCTTTAAGTTCATAATTGTACCCGATGTGATAGTGGAGTTCCCCTAATGCAAACATACTGTCTTTGTGAATGCACCAGTTGATTCCCCGCTTACAGTACTCGATGGACTCATCAAACTTCTGGATTCTGGTAAGGACTCTGGCAATATGATAGTTGAGCCTTGTCGTGATCGTTAAATCAATCAAGTGGGGCAAAGCCTCAATATGCAGTTTCACTTCTTTAAATATTTCCAGCGCCTTATGACTATCATCATTGATATAAAACGCCCCCATGGTCATCAGGATCTCGAGTTCTCTCTCCGACCACACTTTATTGGATACCTGTGTCAGCTTAATGGCTTCTTCCATCGTTTCCGAAGCCTTAATATGATCTTTTTGGACCTCAAATTGATAAATTCCTTTGTGCCACAGCAGCAGTTGCAGATTTTTCTTATTATGTGAGAAAAGGGGATTCCCTACCTCTGTTCGGATGATGTCCATCATCTCTTCGTATTGAAGACTTCTGCGTAAGACCTTTAATTGATTCTCCACTTCTTGTATATAATCCAGCCGTGGGGTCATTCCGATATCAAAGAAGTAGTTTACATCCACTCCCAACTTCTGAGATATTTGGTACAGGGTTGAGGCATACGGATACACAATCCCTTTTTCAATCTTACTGATCTGGGCTTGTGTACAAATCCCTTCTGCCACATCTTCCTGGGAGAGACCGATATTTTTACGCAATTCCCTTATTTTTTTTCCAATTGCTGAAAAGTCCAATAGTTTTCACTCCTAAAAATATTCCTAGAGTTATAATTTAAGTAGAAAAGTACATAAATTGCCTTTAAAATGGGGTTAAACTAGGTGAAAAGACCTCTGAAACGCTTTTTGATCATTTTGAAAATATGGTTTAATATATTTAACAATAGGTGTATGCTTATATGATACCGAAATTTCACATTTTTGAAAAAGGAGGAAAGTCCTATGAAAAGACGTATTCTTGCATTTTTAACAGCTTCTATCCTTGTTCTTAGCTTTGCTGGAGTCGGTTCTACAAGTGCTGCGGGAGTTGCTCCAACATCTGCTGAGTTACCTGCTCTTTACTAATTTACCAGAAATATGTTGAATATTCATATAATTAAGCTTTTACAAGACATTTCCTCCAAAGGAAATGTCTTTTTTCATCATTTCCCCAATATTATGGTGTAATATTCCTATTACAATATTGTAACATTCGTTATATATTATCCTAGTAACTATTTTATTTTTCGGAGGATAAGAAATTGAAAAAAGGGGTTATTTCATTATTTGTTGCGTTGTTGATTCTTGCGTCCACCAGCTTGACTGCATTTGCTGCTTCTTTTAGTGATATTGGCGGTACATATGCTAAGCCTTATATTGAAGCACTGGCATCCAAGAACATTATCAGTGGGTACAATGATGATACCTATCGTCCACAGGAGAAAGTCACACGAGCACAATTTGCCAAAATGCTGGCACTTGCACTTGAGCTTCCTGCAAGTCCCGAATCAGCAAAAAACTTCACTGATGTAAAGGATTGGGCGGATCCATATGTTGGAGCACTTGTAGACTCGGAAATCACTAAAGGGATTCGACCAGATTTCTTCGGTGCCGATAATCCGATTACACGTCAGGAAATGATTGTCATGTTCGTCCGTGCCATGGGTATGGAGGATTACGCACAACTAATCAATCTTTGGTCTGAATTTGAAGATGAAGAGAAAATCTCTCAATTCGCTTATGCTCATGTGGCATTCGCTGAACAAATCGGCTTCGCTGAAGGAAACAAAAATCACTTCATGCCGACTCAAACTGCTGATCGTGCAGCAGCTGCGAAATGGATCTATAATTTCACGATCAACTCTGACAAATACTTCGAGAATTCGTTAAACGTTATTGCATTCAATACGGTTACCCTTGAAAACCTGGAATCAGTCAAGGTAATCAACGATACTACCGTGAAGTTAATCAATTTTGACGGAACGACCGAAAACTGTGACCTGGCTGAATTCATGGACGAGTTGATGGTTCGCTTGAATTATGAATATCTGTATTTCCTTGACGGATATTTCTGGAATGACTCCAATAGTTCAGTAAAAGACGATATCGTTCAAACAACGGTTTCCTTCTGGGAATCTGAATACAGCAGCTACACGCTGATGCTATCTTCTGCTGATGCAAAGGCCCAACTCAAAACGTATTTAAATAAATTCTATGCAAATGAAAATAATATGGAGTATTCCATATTATACGATATGCTTATGTATGCTGAAGAAAAAGGGATCATTGAAAATAAATAATCAAATTGAACCACCAGCAGAATGAGGCTGGGACAAAAGTGTTTTAGTCTAAGTAAAACCCGAACAAATCTGCTTTCTAGTAGGCAGATTTGTTCGGATTTTTTATTTATTTACGGTACATTTGATTTCAGCTCTTTCCAGCGGTTGATTGGAGTGCAAGACGAAGACTCCTGCGGAAAAAGTAGCTTATGTGAGACCCCGCAGGCTTGCCGAGGAGGCTCACGAGCTACCCGCGGAAAGCGTAGTCTTGCACGGAAATCATTAGCGGTATTAAGAACCTACACTCCTATTGTTCGTCATTATATCGTGGTATTTTAGTTTTGTCCCAGCCTCATTCTGCTTTTTTTATGTCTATAAGAATTGTTTCATCTATAGTGTTTGCAAGTAATTTATTCCCCTGTGAAAATTACGTTGATATACTTTTCATATCTCCACTTCTGTTTATGAATCACCCTACCTTAAAATAACCTTAAATTTTCCAAAAACCCATTACCTTAATACAACCCTTAGTGTACGATATTGATGTTTCTGAAAATTCAACAAGGAGGACATGACAAAACAATGAGAAATAAAGTTCTATTTCTATTATTGGTGTTAGTTGGTTTGTTCTTTACTTATAAGGGATTTATAAGTAACGGTGCACTGGTAATTTCGATTGGTTATTTATTTGTTGCTTTAGTGGCATTTATTGAGGGATTTATCGTTTTGAAAAGAAAATAAATATTTATATTTACTATGTTTTCACAATCATAAACCTGTTAATCTATTATATTTTTGGTAGGAGTGGGGAAAATGAAGAAGTTCGGATTATTTATAAAGGTTTTAGCTGTTATCATTATGGTTTTTACTAGTTTACCTAGCAATTCGAAGGCAAGCGGGAAAGAATACATCCTTGAAGGTGATCTGAATTTCATTGTTCATTCTGATGAATTCGTCATTTATGAGATTGAGGAAAGTGGAAATAAATTAAGATATGAAGAAGCAATCTTAGAAAATAATAATTTCACTGAAATTCACACAAAAGTCTTTGATATAACTAATGGTGAGAATGAATTAATTGATGAGTTTAGTACTTCTCTTGAGTTTACTAATAATGAAGTGAAAATAGAACAGGAAAATAACGCTGGAGTTGAGTCGGAAGAAATTGAACTTTCTACCAGTGAGTCAGATATCAATTTTACAAATGATGTTCCAAAGCCGCTGATGCTTGCTAGGGCCTCCTCTTCATGGGTATCTTCTAGAATGCCGAAGATCATCATTGGATATCGTTATCCTGATGATGCAAAATATGCTGGCATGTATAAGTATAATGTAAAGTTACCGAACAAAAATTACGATAATTTCACTAGACAAGTCGACTCTATGAGAAGTAGAGAATCCGGAGTATTAATGGAAGCGACAGGGCTTGCAGCAGCAGGAACTCTAGCTAAGCTGGCGTCAGGAAAACTATCCTTATCCTGGAGTACCGCATGGTCTTTAGTAAAAAAAATCGGAGCTCCTTTATCTGTGGGTTATGAAGCATTCAGATGGTTCCAATCCTATGATAAAGCAGTTAGTTATTTTTATGCTACTCCTCCTAAAACCACGCCTGGTACGATTTCTAAATAAATGGACTGTGATTAGTTTTATGATTCACTCTCCTTTTTGGACACTTTTATTCGTCCATTCAACAGAAGGCTGTATATGAATATAGTGGCAGGTTAATAGAATAATCTCTAGAAACGCCGCTCATCTTTTCTGATCCCATCATGAATGGAGTTCTCTTCAAATCCATTTATGATGGGATTTTTACAATATTTTTATTTAATTACAATTTTTATTATTTTTGGACTATTTTAATTATTCTTCCTATGCTATTATAAATCTGTTTGACACAACACAATGAAGGGGAGATTTTTTTTGAAAAAGAAAACACTAGCTGGTGCCGCTCTCGCTTTAGGTTTAATTGTTCCTCAAGTTTCACCTTCCATTACATATGCAAACGTTTTAGACAAGGATATTGTAAAGCTTCGCATACTCGAAACAACCGACATCCACGTTAACCTCGTAAACTATGATTACTACCAGGACACTGTGACAGATAAATACGGACTGGCCAAGACCGCTACCCTGATCAAGCAGGCCCGTGCTGAATCCAAGAACAACTTATTGTTTGATAACGGAGATCTGATTCAGGGAAATCCACTAGGTGATTATGTAGCAAAAGAAGACCCGCTTCAAGACGGAGAAACACACCCGGTATACAAAGCGATGAATCTACTAAACTATGATGCAGGAAACATCGGAAATCATGAATTCAACTATGGCCTTGAGTTTCTCGGCACATCGTTAAAAGGTTCCAACTTCCCATATGTGAACTCCAATGTGTACGTAGACGATAAAGACGGGAACCCCGACAATGACAAAAACTATTTCAAACCGTATGAGATTCTTGATCGTACCGTGATCGATGAAGACGGTGAAGAGCACGCAATTAAAGTTGGGGTGATTGGATTCGTCCCTCCACAGATCATGCAGTGGGATAAAGCAAATCTTGAAGGAAAAGTGATTGCGAAAGATATTATTGAAACAGCCAACAAGTTCGTTCCTCAAATGAAGGCTGAAGGTGCCGATGTAATCGTAGCGATCCCTCACTCAGGCATCGGTAACGTCACACAGGAAGGCATGGAAGAAAACGCAACCTATGACCTTTCTAAAGTAGATGGAATCAATGCGATCCTGTTCGGTCATTCTCACGGGGTTTTCCCTTCTGATTCATATGCTGGAATGGAAGGCGTTGATGTAAAGAAGGGTACCATCAACGGTGTTGGATCGGTTATGCCTGGTTCCTGGGGAGATCACCTGGGACTGGTCGACCTTGAATTGGAATTAAAAGATGGGGAATGGAATGTAACGAACACCCAATCTTCAACTCGTTCGATCCTGAATCCAGACGGGACTCCTGCTGTTGAAGCAGACCAAGCAATCCTCGATGCCGTAAAGGAAGATCACGATGCAACGGTAGAATGGGTACGCAGTGCAGTCGGGGAAACAACCTCTCCTATTAATAGTTACTTTGCTTTGGTGAGCGATGATCCATCTGTTCAAATCGTGACAAATGCCCAAAAATGGTATGTTGAAAAGTATATCAAAGGTACCGAATATGACGGCATCCCTGTTCTCTCTGCAGGTGCCCCGTTTAAAGCAGGTACACGTGCTAATCCTGACTATTATACAGACATCCCAGCAGGGGAAATCGCGATTAAGAACGTATCTGACCTGTATCTCTATCCAAACACACTTCAAGCCGTCCTCCTTACAGGGGCAGACGTGAAAGAATGGCTGGAAATGTCAGCCGGTCAATTTAATCAAATAGATCCTGAAAAATCTGAAGAACAAAACCTGGTGAACGGAAATTACCGATCTTACAACTTTGATGTGATTGATGGAGTCTCCTATGAAATCGATGTAACCCAGCCTTCTAAATATGACGCTGAAGGTGTACTGGTTAACAAAGACTCAAGCCGCATCAACAATCTCAAGTTTAATGGAAAAGCCATTGATCCGGGCCAACAATTTATCGTTGCGACCAATAATTATCGAGCTAGCGGAAAATTCCCTGGTGTGAAGAACTCAGAAATCATCGTCAAATCACCAGATGAGAACCGTAATGTGATCATCGATTATATCATGGAGAAAAAGACCATCGATCCAGAAGCCGATGGCAATTGGTCCTTTGCCCCTGTTAAAGGAAATGCAAATGTCGTATTTGAAACTTCCTTGAAGGCTCAGGATTACATCAAAGATTCCAGCACCTATAAGTTCCTTGGTAAGCAGGAAAACGGTTTTGGTAAATACTCTATTAAGCTAAAGGAAAGTGACACACCGACTCCAGGGAAAAGCTTCAAAGACGTGAAAGAAGATCACTGGGCTAAAGATTATATCGTGAGCTTGGTTCAAGAGGGTATCGTCAATGGAAAGACCGATACCACGTTCGAGCCTGAGGGGAACATTACACGTGGAGAGTTTGTTTCTTTACTTGCTCGTACACTCAACCTAAAAGCTTCCAGTAACGATCACTTTAAAGACGTAGCAGGTGTATTAGCCATGGATATTAATGCAGCTTATGAAGCTGGGATCACGACCGGTATTAACAGCAATACCTTCGCTCCCCACAGTAAAATCACAAGAGAACAAATGGCTGCTATGCTCGTTCGTGCTTATAACACGAAGACTGGGCAAGAATTTAATCCCTCTGTGAAAAACACCTATAAAGATGGGAAGAAAATCTCTCCTACCTTTAAAGAAGATGTATTAGCTGCAACGGAGTTAGAATTAATGAACGGTTATAAAAATGGTACATTTGAACCTAAGCAAAGTGCAAACCGTGCACAAGCTGCGAAAACGGTATATATGTTATTAAATAAATAAGCCTTTTCGAGATAGAAGCCCCGATACAGGATCGGGGCTTCTTTATGCATTTCTCTAATCTATAGAGAGATGGTTTCCCATCACAACTACCGGCTCACTTTGTATTTTTATTCATTTGCGTTTATTCTTATAGGAATATTCCTAGAGTTATACAAAACCTGAAAAACAGGATAAAACGGCACTAATTTAATCTAATATTCCTCATATAGCTTAATAGACCGAAATACCTCCTTTCTGTATTTCTGATAGGATAAAAGTACAATAACAGAAAGGGGGCTTTACGTTGATACAAGAAATCAGCATGAAAGTAACTCCTATTTTTCAGGATAGTGATTTGTCGATCTCGTTCCACTTTGAATTCAAGAAATCCAGAAACAAAATCGGTGAAGCATTTGTCTCTACCTATCAATCCCAACAATCACCTGGAGAAATCCGTTCATTTAAAAACGGTGCCCTGGTGAAAGAAAACAAAATCGCCATCATCAATCGATTCGAGGTTGTCGGCGAATTAAACGAGCCTTGCCTTAAAAAGTTAAAACATTTCTTAGCCGTTATCGGAATAGCAGAGATTATAGATGATTCTTCTTTGGAACTGGCAGTAAACTAAAGAGAAGTATATAAATGTGTAGGATTCTTTGATGAATCCTGCACTTTTTATTATGAATGGAAATGTGGTGATTTGTTCTAGCATAGAATCTGCAAGGGCTCTGTCAACCATGTTTATGCTGGATGGTGAGGGGAACTCCTCCGCTTTCCGCGGACGTTCGGCCGAGCCTCCTGATATGAACGAAACTGTCAAGGCCCCTCCTGCACCACTGTTTTTGAACAAATTTAAGAAGAGAAGCATTTTTCGGCTTCTGATCTAAGTAAGTGAT
>Ga0307994_1000367_pt1 | contig 32176 bp, 33 predicted proteins | sample EllFjometagen261_FD_203171 | JGI IMG/M metagenome (GOLD analysis project Ga0307994, IMG submission 203171) | Marine microbial communities from Ellis Fjord, Antarctic Ocean - #261 | ecosystem: Environmental > Aquatic > Marine > Unclassified | place: Southern Ocean | collected 2014-11-02 | reverse complement strand
GCAAGTATGACTCATGCAAGTATGACTAAAGAAATATGAGAAAAAATAGGTATTGTAGCTTCCTTAATAAGACTTAATGTAGCCATTGAAGATATAGATAATTTAATTGATGATTTTAAACAAGCAATAGGATAATTTAATAAAAACAAGTATAACCTTAATATTTAGTAGCAATTTTCTGTTTATTTATTAAAAAACAACATTCAATTTTTAGATAACTCTTATATTTGCACAAAAAATAATACTTAAAGTATCAATACATAAAATCTTATGAAAGATAGCATAAAAGAATTCATTTCAAAAGTTGAAAAAATGAATCCTAACGAGCCTGAATTTATGCAGGCAATTACCGAAGTAGCTGAAGTTATAATTCCTTTTATAGAGGAAAACAAAGAGTATCAAGGTAAAAAATTATTAGAACGAATGGCTGAGCCAGAACGTACTATAATGTTTAGAGTTTCTTGGACTGATGACAGTGGTGAAATTCAAGTAAACCGTGGGTATAGAGTAGAATTTAACTCTGCAATAGGACCTTATAAAGGTGGTTTGCGTTTTCATCCATCTGTAAATCTTAGTATTTTAAAATTTTTAGGTTTTGAACAAGTATTCAAAAATAGCTTAACCACACTTCCGCTAGGAGGTGGTAAAGGAGGATCTGACTTTAACCCAAAAGGAAAAACAGATGCTGAAGTTATGCGTTTTTGTCAAAGTTTTATGACTGAGCTATCAAGACATATAGGGCCAAATACCGATGTTCCTGCTGGAGATATTGGTGTAGGAGGAAGAGAAATAGGTTTCTTATTTGGACAATATAAACGTCTAAGAAATGAGTTTACAGGTGTTTTAACTGGAAAAGGTCTTTCTTATGGCGGTTCATTAATCCGTCCTGAAGCTACTGGATATGGGAATGTTTATTTTGCTAAAAACATGTTAGCAACAAGAAGTGATTCCTTTGAAGGAAAAACTGTTACTATTTCTGGTTCAGGAAATGTAGCTCAATATGCAGCAGAAAAAGTGATTGAATTTGGAGGTACTGTAGTAACATTATCAGATTCTGGAGGATATATTTATGATGCAGACGGAATTAATACTGAAAAACTAGCTTTTGTAATGGAGCTAAAAAATGTAAAACGTGCTCGTATAAGTGAATATGTTTCACAATATCCCTCAGCTAAATATATAGCTGGTGAGCGCCCTTGGAATATTAAATGTGATATTGCTTTACCTTGTGCAACTCAAAATGAAGTTAATAAAGAAGAAGCTCAAGCATTAGTAAATAATGGGTGTTTCTGTGTGGGAGAAGGCGCTAATATGCCTTGTACTCCAGAAGCAATTGAAGTTTTTACAGCGAATAAATTATTATTTTCTCCAGGGAAAGCATCTAATGCAGGTGGTGTAGCTACTTCAGGTTTAGAAATGTCTCAAAATTCTCTTCGCTTAAGTTGGACAGCAAAAGAAGTAGATGATAAATTACATGCTATTATGAATGATATTCATGATGCTTGTGTAACCTATGGAACCGATGAATCAGGATATATTGATTATGTAAAAGGAGCTAATATTGCAGGTTTTGTTAAGTTAGCAGATGCAATGATGGCACAAGGTGTTGTTTAATAAATAGTTTATTAAAAAGAAAAAGGTTGCCTTTTAAAAGGCAACCTTTTTCTTTTTAATCATAAATCAAAATAAATAGTACTTTAGCCTGTTATACTTATAGAAATTATTTACCATGAAGCAATTAGTAAGCGTTGTATTACTATTACAAATCTTTTTTTTACAAGCCCAGAATTTTGAAAATAGGTGGACTGGTTATTTTTCATATGTCTCCGTTAAAAGCATTTCACAAGGGAATGATAAAATTTATGCTGCTGCAGAAAATGCTATTTTTACTTACGACCTATCAACGCAAGAAATAGCTACTATTTCTACCATAAATGGATTATCTGGTAAAACAATAACAACAGCACACTATAGTGATGTTTACGGCTTATATATTATAGGTTACGAAAATGGTTTGATAGAAATAGCTATAGACGGTGAAGACAACATCTTAAAGGTAGTAGATATTTTAGATAAACCGACCATCCCACCAAACAATAAAAAAATAAATCATTTTAATGAATATAATGGAAGTTTATACATTTCTACAGGATATGGAATTTCCGTATATAATTTAGATGCTTTAGAATTTGGAGACACTTATTTCATTGGAGACTTAGGAAGTCAAATTAATATTACTCAAACTACAGTACAAGGAGTTTTAATTTATGCATCAAGCTCTGGAAATGGAATTAAAAGTGCTTTGGTTGCTGATGATAATATTATAGATTACCAACAATGGACCACAGTTATTGGAGGAGGATATAAAGGGATTCAATCTCTAGGATCCGAATTATACACGGTTAATAATAGTAATACTATTTTAAAATTTGATTTGGATGTTGGTTTTTTACAAATAGATACATTTCTATCTCCTATAGTAGATTTTGAAGTTGCTTCTGAAATATTAACGATTACAACAGAAAGTTCTATTTATGCATATACGGAAGGATACAGTTTGTTAGAAGAAGTAAATAATTTAATTGATTTCGATTATAAATTACAATCTGGATATACATTTAACAACACTTTTTATTTAGGAACTACAGATTTAGGAATGTTACTGGTTCCTTTTGGTACAAGTCAAGCTGAACAAATATTACCAGATGGGCCTCTTTTTAATCAAGCCTTTGCAATTGACGCTTCTCCTGGTCAACTTTGGGTAGCTTTTGGTGAAATTGATTTATTTTTTAATCCTTACCCTTTAACAAAAAGAGGAATTAGTAATTTTAGGAATGATGATTGGCTTAGTATTAAGTATGATGACCTTAAAGATGAAGTAAATGTTAATGATATAAATGATTTGTCATATGTAAAGATAAATCCTAATAATACGAATGAAGTTTATATGAGTTCATACCAAAAGGGACTACTTAAAATAAACAATCAAACCCCAACGATATTATATAATGAAACAAATAGCCCTATGGATATTCCAGGGGGAAATGAAGCTTTGGGAATTAGACTGTATGGCTCTGATTTTGATCGTGAAGAAAACCTTTGGTTTGTTCAATCTAGAACAGATAATGGGCTTATAAAACTAACACCTGAAGGACAATTTCAATTAATTGATGTGTCCAATATTATTGATGCTGAAAATGAATCAGCACTTAGTGATGTAAAAGTTAGCAGGGAAGGATATGTTTTTTTTGGGGCTGTAGATAATGGCTTAGTTGGATATAACCCTACAAATAACGAATTTAATAAAATATCAGAAGAAATAGGTAATGGTAATTTACCTACTAATAATATAAGAACTTTAGCGTTTGACAATCAAAATAGATTATGGATAGGTACTCTTAAAGGGTTAAGGGTTTTATATAGTATTGGAAGTTTTTTTGAAAGTGGAGCAAATATTGATGCTCAACCCATTATTATTTTAGAAGACGGAGTAGCTCAAGAGCTTCTTTTTGAACAGTCAATTACAGATATTGAAGTAGATGGATCCAATAATAAATGGGTGTCTACTGCAACTTCAGGAGTGTTTTATTTATCACCTAACGGACAAGAAACCTTATTAAGATTTACAGCAGATAATTCTCCGTTACCATCAGATAATGTGCTTGATATTGCCATAGATGATAGTGATGGAACTGTTTATTTTGCAACTAAAGATGGTTTAGTAGCCTATGATGGAACCTCAACAGCTCCAGGAGAAGATTTAGAAGGTGTTTATGCATATCCAAATCCAGTGCGACCGACCTATTTTGGGAATGTTACTATTGATGGACTTACCGCGAAGGCAAATGTAAAAATAACAGACATCACAGGTAACCTTGTTTTTGAAACGACTTCAGAAGGGGGTAGTGTTCAATGGGATACTACAGCTTTTGGAAAGTATAGAGTAGCTTCCGGGGTTTATTTAGTTTTAATAACATCAGATGATAACCTGTTAACTAAAGTTGCAAAAATCATGGTTATTAGATAATGGTTATAACTACAAAAGCCATTGTTTTATCTTCTTTAAAATATGGAGAGTCCGACCTAATTGTTAAACTGTTTACGGAATCTTCAGGATTAAAAACTTATTTGTTACGGAATGTCTTGAAGTCTAAAAAAGGAAAATTAAGATCTTCTTATTTTCAATCATTATCATTACTAGAAATAGAGGCATCTCATAAAAACAAGGGTACTTTAGAACGGATTAATGAAGCAAAAATATTTTATCCCTACCAATCTTTACATACTAATGTGGTAAAAAGTAGCTTGGTGATTTTTTTAGCTGAAATTTTAAGTAATACTATAAATGAAGAAGCTGAAGATAAAATACTCTTTCACTTTATAGAAAATTCCCTGCGCTGGCTTGATAATTCTAAGGATATAGCAAACTTTCACATTTCATTTTTATTGAAATTAAGTTTGCATTTAGGTTTCTATCCAGATACTTCTACCATAGCAAAACCATATTTTAATTTATTAGAAGGATTTTTTCAAGACTTTAACACCGGGAAATATAATGAAAAAGGCTTAACAGTCGATAACTTTAAAATGTTTTTCGGCATAGATTTTGATGAAATAAACGGAATAAAACTCACAAAAAACGAACGTTCCGAATTGTTGACTTTACTATTGCAATATTATCAATTACATTTGCACGGTTTTAAAAAACCCAAGTCACTTTCAGTCCTAAATCAAATATTCGAATGAGCATTAAGCTACCCTCAATTATATTATTTTTTATTTTATCTATTTCTTCAAATTTTGCTCAAAATATTAAAGTATTAGACAAAAAATATCAAGAGCCTATTTCTGGAGTGGCTGTTTTTAATAATGATAAATCGATCACGGGAGTTACTGATTTTGATGGAAATGTTGATGTTTCAAACTTTTCTAATATTGAAAAAATAACATTTCAACATATTTCACATATCAATTTAGTGTTAACTAAAGAGGAAATAATAGCTGGAGGAAATAAAGTGAAATTAGGTGTAGATGCTAGTGCCTTAGAAGAAGTAGTTTTATCAGTTTCAAAATTTGAACAGAAAAAAGGTGAAATACCTCAAAAAATCACAAGTATCACTAGTGAAGACATTATGTTTTCTAACCCTCAAACTTCAGCAGATTTATTAGAAAGTAGCGGTAATGTTTTTATTCAAAAAAGTCAATTAGGTGGAGGAAGTCCTGTTATTCGTGGTTTTTCAACAAATAGACTGCTAATTGCTGTTGATGGTATTCGTTTTAATACGGCTATATTTAGAGGCGGAAACGTTCAAAGTGTGATATCAATCGATCCTTTTACAGTAGATCGTACAGAAGTTATATTAGGGCCAGGGTCTGTTATTTATGGGAGTGATGCGATTGGTGGAGTTATGAATTTCTTTACTAAAAACGCAAAATTTTCCTTTAAAGAAGGAACCTCTTTTTCTGGAAATGCAACTGTAAGATATGCAACTGCAAGTGAAGAAAAAACAGGACATATAGACTTTAATGTAGGACTAAAAGAATGGGCATTTTTAACAAGTGTTTCTTATACCGATTTTGGTGATTTAAGAATGGGAAAATATGGTCCCGATGATTATTTAAGACCTGAATATGTTGAGACCATCAATGGAGAGGATGTTATAGTGACTAACGATGACCCTAGATTACAAGTGCCAACAGGTTACGACCAAATTAATGCAATGCAAAAAATAAGGTTTATGCCTTCCGATAATTGGGATTTTAACTTGGGGTTATTTTATACGACCACTAGCGATTATCCTAGATACGATCGTTTAATTAGAGAGAGAAATGGACAATTAAGAAGTGCAGTTTGGGATTATACTCCACAAGAATGGATGAATGGAAACCTTAGAATTACGAATAAAGGAACCTCTTTTTATGATAAAAGTATTTTGACCCTTTCTTATCAAAACTTTAAAGAAGGAAGAAAAGATAGAAACTTTGGAGATGATATATTATACGAAACTAATGAGAAAGTAGATGCCTACACTTCAGCATTAGATTTCATTAAAAAGTTTGGTAAAAGCAAATTTTTTTACGGATTAGAGTATGTATATAATAAAGTAAACTCTAAGGGGAAACAAACCAATGTTAACAATGGTGATGCGGATATAACAGCTTCTCGTTATCCAGATGGCTCCACTTGGCAATCAATCGCAGCTTACATTAGTTTGCAATTTAAGTTAGCAGAAAACCTCTCTTTTCAAGCAGGGTTTCGTTATAACCGCATTCTTTTATATGCTAATTTTGATACTCTATTTTACGACTTTCCTTTTGCCACAGCTACTATAAACACAGGAGCTTTAACAGGAAGTGCAGGAATAAATTGGCAAGCGAGTGATATTTTAAATTGGAGGGTTAATTTCTCAACTGCTTTTAGAGCACCAAACATTGACGATGTAGGTAAAATATTTGATAGTGAACCAGGTTCTGTTGTAGTACCTAATCCAGACTTAAAACCGGAGTATGCTTATAATGGTGAATTGGGGGCAACATTAAATTTTGAAAATGCAGTAAGGATAGACATTACGGGTTACATGACCTTTTTGGAAGATGCCTTAGTTAGAAGAGATTTTAGTATCAATGGTCAAACCGAAATAATTTACCAAGGAGAATTGAGTACTATTCAAGCCATACAAAATGGTGGTAAAGCGGAGATTTATGGTTTTGAAGCTGGACTAGAAATTAATTTTACTAAAAACCTGCAATTTACTTCTCAATATAATTATACCGGCGGATATCAATTAGAAGAAGATGGTAGTAAGGTTGCGGTAAGACATGTAGCTCCTCAATTTGGAAATGGCCATTTAATATGGATATATAAAAAATTGAAATTAGATGCTTATGCTAATTATAACGGCCAATTTGATTATGAAGACCTCGCTCCAGAAGAGCAAAACAAAGCATATTTGTATGCCTTAGATAAAAACGGGAATCCATATTCACCCTCTTGGTATACGTTGAATTTTGGAGCACAGTATAAAATCACCAAAGCTTTTCAAATAAATACTACCTTAGAAAATATTACGAACCAACGTTATAGAACGTATTCTTCAGGAATTACTGCTGCAGGGCTTAATTTAATTATCGCAGTTAGTTACCGGTTTTAAAATATTTAACCCATATAAACAGAGGCAGAAACATCCCAACCTTTGTGGATGAACGTATAATTCTGATCGTGAAATAAACGTTTCAAACGACTACAAATATTTGTAAACAACTATAAACGAAAGTAAGTAGGTAACTACCAACTATTATTTTGATGTGGTTATATGTTTGCACTGTTGAATTACTACATCGATGATTAAAAAAAATTAGATTCAATAAAAGATCCCCGGGACGAACCCGAGGAATAATTCTTAACTGTTTAACATTAAAATTAAAAATCATGAACACACTTAGAAACAAAGTACAGTTGATTGGAAACTTAGGAAATGATCCAGAAATCATCAATTTAGATTCTGGAAGTAAATTGGCAAAATTTAGTATTGCAACCAATGAATCTTATAAAAACGCAGAAGGCGAAAAAGTAACAGATACCCAATGGCATAATGTAATTGCTTGGGGAAAAACAGCTGATATTATCGAAAATTATGTAACAAAAGGAAAAGAAGTAGCCATTGAAGGTAAACTAACTACCAGTTCTTGGGAAGATAAAGAAGGCATCAAACATTATACGACTGAAGTAGTTTGTAATGAGTTGTTGATGTTGGGAAACAAATAAAACTTCCTAATTAAATAAATTAAGACTGTTTAAATAACGTCTTTTTAACCCAAAATAGTTTGAGGATAAAAGACATGGGGAGTTATTTTTAAGCAGTCTTATTTTTATTAAAAAAAATATAAAAAGAATACTTCTTATTGATTATTTAAAATCACGTAATCCAATACCTTTTTCATTAAATGCGCTCGGTCTAAACCTCTAACATTATGCGGGTGCATAGGATAACTTAAAAAATCTACTTGCACTTTATTTTTCACAAATTCTTGAAGTAAAGTCATCGTGTGTTGAGGTACCACAACAGGATCTACACTGCCAATAATTTCTAATAATTTACCATCAAGGTTTTTTACATAATTATGAACTCTTGCTTTTTCGAAGCCTGCCTCATTGTCTTGCCAACGATCCATATAACGTTCTCCATACATGATTTCATAGTATTTCCAATCGGTTACAGGACCACCTGCAACAGCTGTGGTAAACACACCAGGATGTCGTAACATCAATGAATTTGTCATAAACCCACCATAACTCCAACCGAAAACAGATAATCTATTTTCGTCTACATAAGCTAAGGATTTTAAATAGTCCACTCCTGTCAATTGATCTTCCATCTCCGCTTCACCTGCTTTTCTGTGTATAACACTTTCAAATGCAAACCCTCTATTTTCAGAACCTCGATTGTCTACTGTAAAAACTATATAATCTTCCTCAGCAGCCATCCATTGCATCCAAAGATTGGAACCTCCTAACCATGAGTTGGTCACCATTTGAGCATGCGGACCACCATAAACATAAACTAAAACTGGATATTTTTTAGTTTCATCAAAGTTTGCTGGTTTTAAAATACGACCGAATAAATCACTACCATCTTTAGATGTTAAAGTAACAAATTCTGTAGTACCTAATTGGTAACCTTCAATTGGGTTTTTAGAAGTATAAATAGTTACTTCCTTACCGGTTTCAAGTGATTTTCTTTTAACTACTCTAGGAATATCCATACTAGTGTAACTATCTATAATATATTTTCCATCAGAACTTATTTGTGCTGAATGACTTCCTGCTTCTTCGGTTAAAGTTTCAATCGTTCCATTTTTTACATTTATTTTATAAGCTTTTGTTTCTCTTGCATCGTTTCCAGTACCCAATACAATTACATTTTTTCCACTTTCATCAAAACCAATAATTTTTTTTATAACCCAATTAAATTGCGTTATCTGTTTTTCGTTTTTATTGTTGATATCATATTTATAAAGGTTCATAAATCCATCACGCTCACTTAGCCATAAAAATTCGGTATTGCTATTTGGTAAGAAAACTGCAGTATGTTCTGGCTCTACCCATTTGTCATTTTTCTCTTCAAAAAGTATTTTTACTTTCTTTCCTGAAGTAGCATCATACATCGCAAACCACATATGGTTTTGATCTCTGTTTACTTCTGCTAAAAAAACATATTTCTCATCTGGAGACCAAGAAAGATTGGTTAGATAATGCTCATCTGAACTATCTATATCTAAATAAATAAGGCTTTGAGTTTTCATTGAAAACACACCTGCTTTTGCAATTTCAGACCCCATTCCATTCATGGGGTATTTTATATTATTTAAAGTAGCAGGAGTTGTTGTAACATCTACTAAAGGATAATCCGTCACGTTACTTTCGTCTTTTTGATAGAAAGCTAAAAAATTCCCTTTTGGACTCCAAAAAATTCCTTTGGTAATTCCCATTTCGGAACGTGCAATTGATTGTCCGGAAACGATGTTTTTATCTTCTATAGCAGTTACTACAATTTTAGGGTTATTTGCTGTTGCTACATACAAGTTATTTTTAATAGTATATGCTATTGCATTTGCCGAAGTGTCTAATTCATTGTTTTCAGCTTCTAAAGGATATTTAATATCCCCTGAAACCTTTTTGTTAATATAATTGTACTGAACAATTGCATTGTTATGATTAAAAAAGACCTCTTCTGGAGTAATTTTTAAAAACGAATTTGGCATTCTTTTTAAATCAGGATAAGCATTTTGTAAGTCACTTAATGTGAAAATTGCAGGACGTTTTTCAAGATTGTAATTGACTAAAACCGAATTGTTTTCTATAACAATAAAATCATCGGCATCATCGATCCATTGCATAGATTTTTGCTCAGGATACAAGCCTTTATAATATCCTAATACCGCATCTTCAAGGTTTAAATGTTTTACCTCCTGAGCGTTTAAAATAGTTACAAATAAAAGTAATAAAATGCCAATCGATTTTTTCATGATAATAAATATTTATAGCTCAAATTTAAGGTAAATAATACGATATCATTCTATATTTTATTATAGAAGACGTATCCGTCTCTTTTTCATATCTTTGTATACCTAAAAAGAAAAAAATCATGTTATCAAACGCTTGTCAATATGCTATAAGATCAGTATTGTATTTGTCAATTCATTCAAATATAAAAACAAGAATTGGTGTTAAAAAAGTAGCAGAAGAACTGGAAACACCACAACCTTTTTTAGCTAAATTATTGCAACAACTTGCGAAAAATGACCTAATTTCTTCAATCAAAGGGCCTAATGGAGGTTTTTATTTAACAGAAAAAGATTCAGAAAATTCACTTTGGGATGTTGTAAAATGTATTGATGGTGTCGATAAATTTGAAAATTGTTTTTTAGGTTTATCTTCTTGTAGTGATAAAAATCCCTGTCCAGTTCATTTTATAGTTGCTCCTTTTAAAGATAAACTTCTCAACGATTTTAGAGATAAGACGATTGCTCAATTTACTGAAGAAATCAAACTTACAGATAGAGTGCTTTCTCTCAAAAATTTTAATGCGCTAGATTATAAATAATTGATGCCATTACGTTATTAGTCCAAAATACAATCAAGTTCTGGGTCTAGGTGACTAACCTCCAATAGTAATCATACTCCTGTTTTTAGAATGTAAATCGGGTTCTTTAAGTTTTTCCAGCGTGTCCATTCCACCCCGAATTTTAAATTTACCAAGCACTGCTTTTTGAATAATGGGTTCAATAGATTTTCCTTCCCGAAACGCAGTGAGTAAATCTGATTCTGAAGCTGAAAACAAACAGTTTTTTAGTTTTCCATCTGCTGTTAATCGCAATCGATTACAAGAATCACAAAATGGATTGGTAACAGAACTAATGATGGCAAAACTACCTTTGTAACCTTTTATTCTATAGTTTTTAGAAGTGTCATTTTCGGCATCTTTAATTCGTTCTACATTTTGAATAGGAAAATGATTATTAACTCGTTCTAAAACCTCAGCATAGGACACCATCTTCTTTAAATCCCATTTGTTACCATCAAAAGGCATAAACTCAATAAATCGAAATGAAATAGGAAAATCTTTAGTTAAATTGATAAAGTCTATAATCTCATCATCATTAAACCCTTTTATTAACACTGCATTTATCTTTACATTAAATCCATTTTCAATAAGTAATAGAATGTTTTTATAAACTTTCTCAAACTGATTTCGCCGAGTGATTTCTTTAAATTTAGTTTCAGATAAGGTATCTAAACTAACATTGATATTAAGAATATTATTTTCTTTTAACACATTAATGTATCTATCTATGGTAATTCCGTTGGTAGTAATAGCAAGCTCTATTGGGAGGGAAGCTAATTTTTTTAGTATTACAGAAATATCCTTTCGAACGAAAGGCTCTCCACCGGTCAATCTAATTTTAGAAACCCCATGTGCAACAAAGGTTTTAGCGATGGTAAAGATCTCTTCAAAAGTCATTATATGTGACTTAGGCGATAGTGGAACTCCTTCTGCTGGCATACAATAGGTACAGCGAAGATTACATCGCTCGGTTAATGAAATGCGTAAGTAGGTATGCTTCCTCTTAAAAGTATCGGTTAATATGTTTTTTTGCTCTTTCATGTGTCTTTAATATTTAAAAATTTGGTCACTGCGGTTCGCTATTAACCATTCCTTTAGGGATAAAAATTTTTAACATGCTCGTTTCATTAATCGTGACGTGCACCTTTTAAAATTCTGAAAATATGTAATACAGCAGGAAAAATAGCATCCATTGATTCTTTTGCGCCATTAGTAGATCCCGGTAGTGCTATAATTAAAGTGTTTCCTATGGTTCCTGCAACACTTCTAGATAACATGGAATATGGAGTTCGATCTTGCCCATAGGTTCGAATTGCTTCTTCAATTCCTGGTATTCTACGTTCAAGTAAAGGTAATAATGCCTCCGGAGTTACATCTCTTTTAGAAAGTCCTGTTCCGCCTGTATAGATGATTAAATCAATATCTTGTTTATGATACTGAATTACTTTTTCTTGTATAATTTCATTTTCATCTGGAATGATAACATACTCAGTTATTGATACCTCACATTCTTCTAATTTTTTAATAATCGCTTTTCCTGCTTTATCTTCTTTATGTCCTGCTGAAATAGTATCGGAACAAACAATTACCGCAGCATTTAAATCTTTTCTAAAACGATCTTTAAAGTCAGATTTACCTCCTTTTTTTTCTAATAATTTAATTTGATGAATTTCAATTCCTTTATCAATTGGCTTTAACATATCGTACATGTTTAAAGCCACCACACTGGCTCCATGCATTGCCTCTACTTCAACACCAGTTTTATAAATGGTTTTAACTGTAAATAAAACTGTAATCTCTAAACCGTTGATTTCATATTCAATTCCAGAAAATTCAATAGGCATTGGATGACAGTCAGGTAGGAGTTCAGGAGTTTTTTTGACTCCTAATAATCCAGCTGCTTTACTCATAGCAAATACATTCCCTTTTGGAACGGTATTATTTTTTATAGCCTCGATTGTTTCGGATTTACTCACTTTTACAATTGCTTGTGCGGTAGCAATTCTTAAGGTGCTGCTTTTATGTGTGATATCTACCATGTTTAAAAATTGTTTATTTGTTTACTTTCCATTGATGGGTTTCATCTTCAAAAATCTCTTTTCCAAAAACAGGAACTTTTGCTTTTATTTCTTCAACGATAAATTCTATTGCTGGAAATACTTCTTTGCGTCTTTTTGACGATACAAAAACAAACAAACAAATCTCTCCAGAATTTACCTTTCCTAAACTATGATAAATATGCATACAGCTTAAATCGAATTTTGTAAAGGTTGCTTCTCTTATTTCATGAAATTTCAGGTTTGCCATTTCTTCGTGTGCAGTATAGTCAATTGCAGCAACCACTTTATTATTAATTTCGTCTGCTCTTACCTGACCTAAAAAAATGTTATGAGCACCAATACCAGTTTTCACTTGATGTTTGGCTATAGAATTTGCTATAAAATCTGTTGATATAGCACCTACTTTAAATACATTTTTTGGTTTTTTATCTCTCATAATTTTTTTATTAAAATATTCCAACACTTCATAAGCTCCATTTTTTAAGCTGAAAGAAGTATAAATTTGATGGTTTTGTAAAATAGAAGCTGCTTTTTTGCTTTTAATTCCAGCTTGACAAAATAGTATCTGCTCTTTATCTACCTCAATTTTGTTTAAATTTTGTTCTAAATTATTCAATGGAATTTGAAGAACTTCTGAGTGATTGATTTCAGGATTTATATTAGTATCACGAACATCAATCCATTGGATATTCTTTTTATTAATTGCATCTTGAATTGAAATAACTTTAATTGGTATTTCACAATTTATTTCTTCATCTAGTGTTTCAAAAATAGTTTTTGTTTCCATTACTTTTTGAATCTCTTTTTCAGAACGATTCACTTTAATGAAATTGATCTGATGATTTAAAGAATTATAATAAAGAACTTTGCCGGAAAGAATTTTTCCAATTTCTAAGATAAGTTTGATAACTTCATTGGCTTGTAATGTCCCAATAATTCCGGGCAGTACCCCTAAGACGCCAATTTCAGAGCAATTTGGGATAGAGCCATTTTCAGGTTGTTTTGGAAATAGACATCGATAGCTTGGTCCTTTTTTATAATTAAACACAGAAACTTGACCTTCAAACTTATAAATACCAGCGTATACCAATGGTTTATTTGTTAAAATGGAAGCGTCATTAACTATATATCGAGTAGAGAAATTATCGGTTCCATCTACAATAATATCATAATTTTGAAAGATAGTTAAAGCATTTTTATGAGTTAATTTTTCAGGATACGCTTTTATTAATATGGTATTATTTAAATCTTCTAACCTAGCTTTTGCTGCAATTGCTTTATTAATTCCTAAGGTAGAAGAGCCAAATAATATTTGCCTTTGCAAGTTAGATTCTGATACGGCATCAAAATCAATAATTCCAATAGTACCTATTCCTGCTGCAGTAAGGTATTGTAGTACAGGACAACCTAATCCACCAGCTCCTATTACTAAGACTTTGGATTTAGAAAGTTTATCTTGACCTTCTTGACCTATTTCCGGTAAAATTATATGCCTGTTATACCTATTCATAATTTCCTGCTTTAGCTGGTTTTTTTATCATTCAGAACGATTTAAAAATCTTAAAAAAGAGACTTCTCGTTCCTATTGGAATGATATTAAGCGCTTCAACCTCCTGCAAAAGGAGGTAATAATGCGATTTCTGTTGCTGTCACCGTTGTTTCATTAGCTGTTAATTCATTGTTCTGAGCAATTTGAAAATCTTTATTTTTTAATTCCTTATATTTTTGAAATAAAATAGTTTTTAAATCTGAAATAGATTTCCCTGAAAATTCAATTTTCTCCTCTGAACGTCCTGTTACTTCAGCAAGTAATCCAAAATATTTTATTGATAGTATCATTTTTTTATTCTAAAAATTCCAAATCTTTTTTTGTATTAATATTGGTCGTATACTTTTCTAAAACGGTATTGATTGGCACCGTATTTACCTTGCATTTTTTAATAGCTTTTTGAACTTTTCTTTGATTTTGTTTTAGTTCTTCTAAAAAAATTGCTTCACATTTCTTTTTATAAATAGCGATAAGTGGCATGTTTTTACCATTGCTTTGTAATTGAATTACTTCAGAAGTATCATTAATTTGTTCTATTAATTTTTGTAAAACTTCCTTATTAATTAAAGGTACATCACAACTTACAAGCAAGTTGTTTTCTGTATTAGAATAGTGAAGTCCTGTATAAATACCTGCCAATGGTCCAGCGTTTTTAATTAAATCATCATACCTTTTTAATTCAAATTGATCATAACTATTATGGTTACTTATTATTATAATTTCATCAACCAAGGGTTGGATTGCTGTTATAATGTGTTCAACAAATGTTTTATTCTTAAAAGAAACAAATCCTTTATCAGTACCCATACGAGTACTTTTGCCTCCTGCGAGAATAATACCTGTTATATTTTTATCTGCTTTCATTTATATAAAAAATAATTTTACAGAAGCCAGAATTAAAACAAATGCCAATACATATTTCAAGATATAATTGTTAATTATTTTACTTCCAAAATAGGCTCCAAAAATGCCTCCGATCAAAGCAATAATCACCATTAAAAATGATTCTGAACTCACACTCACACCATTGCTTATTTGCCCTGACAATCCAGCAACTGAATTAACCCATATAAACAAAGCAGATACTGCTGCGGCTTCTTTCATTTTTCCCCAATGGAACAATAAGATGACAGGACTTAAGATAATTCCTCCACCAATTCCTATTAGTCCAGAAAAGAAACCAATAGCACTTCCTACAATAATTCCTTGCCAAATTTTTATCTCTTTAATCTTTGTGCTTTCTTTTCCAAATACATTTAACATTTTTAAAACTGCAAAGATTAATAAGATCGCTAATATATTTTTATATAGCGTTGCATCTATATCTAAAGTGCCTCCCAAAAAAGACATTGGGATGGAGGCTAAAGCAAAATATAAAAACAACTTTTTATTAAAATATCCCTCCTTATAGTAATAGTAAAAGGCAATTCCTGACACGAAAATATTAAGTAGTAATGCGGTAGGCTTCATTATTAAAGATGGAAATGAAAATAGACTCATTAAAGCCAAATATCCACTAGCACCTCCATGTCCTATACTTGCATATAAAAAGGATATTAAAGGTAGTACGAGCATAAAAATCCAAATATGTTCAATATCTAAAATCATTTTTAATAGTACTTAAAAGTGTTCTAAAGTTTATTAGCAATAGATGTAAAGATTGCTAGTATCTCTTTCGCTTCTTGTTTAACATTATATATATTGGTTTTTTTAGACCAATTAATTGTTTCAATTATTTCTAACCAGTAATTGGTTTCACTTGCCTCACTTTCACAAATTTTTATTTTATTTTTAAAATCTTTTTTACTTCTAGACCTATTTGCTTCTCTAATATTTTTGCAAACTCCGTATTGTCCATTTTTTTAACTTTAGTACATTCTAAGTACTTTTTACTTTAAATACTTTTTTAAAGGTTATTTATTTTTTCAATTTGAGCATCTAAATGATTCCAACAATTCTTATTAATATCATCAAAAGCTATAATTAATTTCTTCCCATATTCTGTTAATACAGCACCGCCACCACCTTTCCCACCTATACTTGTGATGGTAACTGGTTTTATACTTGATTTATTTACAGCATCAATTAAAGTCCAAGCTTTTTTATAAGAAATTTGTAAGCTTTTCGCTGCTTTTGAAAGCGATCCAGTTTCATCTATTGCCTTTAATAAACGAACTCTCCCTTCTCCTAACAGGACATTATCGCCTGCCTCAATCCAAATTCTGCTTTTAATTTTATAATTCATATTTCTAATTAAACTGGTAAATGGATTACCGTTACCAAATCTCCTTTTGAATATTTAGTAACTTCCCCCGGGATGTAAATAAATGCATTTGCTATTGCAAAGGTGTGTAACATCGCAGAACTTTGTCCCTCTAAAATACTTACTTCTCCATTTTTATGATATGCTTTTAAAAATTGAGCACGATCTCCTTTTTTTAAATATTCATCCCTTAAAATTGCTGTTCCTTTATTAATAGAGAAGTTTAAATTACCTGATAATTTTTCTAATGCTGGATATACATATACATAAAAGTTGCTCAATGCTGAAGCAGGGTTTCCTGGAAGAGCAAAAACAGGTTTGTTTTTTATTTTTCCAAAGAACAGCGGTTTACCCGGCTTCTGTTTTACTTTATGAAATATTTGTTCGGTGCCTAATTCTAATAACGCTTTCCCTACAAAATCGTAATCTCCAACAGAAATTCCCCCGGTTATAAGAACCACATCATTTTCTGAAATAACCTTATCTAAAATCGTTAGGGTACTGTTATAGTCATCCTTAACTTTATATAGTGTAGCATCTGTATATCCTAAACTTAATAATCCAGTATATAACATCCCAGAGTTACTTTCGTAAATTTTTCCGTAGGTTAAAGGTTGTCCAGCTTTGATTAATTCATTTCCAGTAGTAACAAGTCCAATTTTTGGTTTTTTAAAAACAGTGACCTTTATTATTCCTAGCGTGAGTAAAAATCCAATCGCAGCAGGAGTTAATTTTGTCCCTTTTTTTAAGGCGATGTCTCTTTCTTTTATTTGCTCTCCTTTAGGACGTATATTCTCCTTTAGTTTTGCAGGATTATTTAATTGTAACTGATTTTTATTTTGCTTTACTTTTTCTTGCATGATTACCGTATTTGCTGTGTCAGGAACTGCAGATCCTGTGAAAATACGAACTGCTTCACCCGTTTTTAAAACTGGATGATGGCCATCACCTGCTTTTACTTCATCAATAATGTTATAGGAGGAATCATCGTGAATATTTAATGCATAACCGTCCATGGCCGATTGTCTAAAAGGAGGCATGTTAATAGGCGAAATCACATCTTCCGACAAAACTAATCCTAAAGCATTAGTCGCTTTACAAAGCATTGAGATTTGAGTCGGAATAACATTGTTTTTTACAAGTTCAAAGGCTTCTTCTACTGTTATCATTTGTTGATCGTTATATCTTTACAAATATAACGAAAACTTGAGGTTTATAAAAAATTATACTTTGGTGCAAGTTTTTTGTAGAAATTGCATCTAAAAGGTTTATAAAATTATTATTATTTTAGACCTATAAGTCAATTATTGTTAGAAGAAAAATTTATAAACGAATTAGGTCAAGGAACCCGAAAAGCTTATAGTCAGTTGATAGATGATTATGAGCATAAGGTGTTTGCAACCTGTATCTCTTTTATGCCTAACAAAGAAGATGCAGAAGATATCGCACAAGAAGTTTTTGTAGAGGTTTTTAAATCCATTAAAAAATTTAAGGCTAAGTCGAAATTGTCTACTTGGATCTATAGAATAACTACCAATAAATGTTTAGAATTTATTCGTAAAAAGAACGCTAAAAAGCGATTTGCTTATATGCAATCCATTTTTGGAAATGAAATACCCTTCGATAAAACCAATTACTTTACTGAGTTTAACCATCCTGGAGTTTTGTTAGAAAACAAAGAAAAAAGTGCCACTATATTTAAGGCTATCAATCAATTACCGGAATCTCAAAAAGTAGTTTTTACGCTGCATAAAGTAGACGGGAAAAGTTATAATGAAATTAGTGAAATAACAGAGAAAAGTGTATCATCTGTTGAATCATTGATGTTTAGAGCAAAAAAGAATTTACAGCAACAATTAGAATATTATTATAAAAATGAAGTTTGACGCAAGATTTTTCAAAAAAATGCATCTAAAAATATAATATGAAACGAGCATGTTAAAATTTTTCACACCCAAGGGAATAACTAATAGCGAACAGCATGTGACCGATTTAATAAAATAATATTGACAACATGAAAACAAACAATAACATAGCAGAAAAGGTTAAAAGCACTTTTGAATCGATAGACCATATTCAGGAAATTAAGATGCCTCCTTTTTTTAAAGATAAAACAATGCGCAAATTGTTTGATGCTAAAGTAGAAGAGGAGAAAATTGTTTTTTCTTGGTTTACACCAAAGCTTCAGTTAGCGGCTTTAGTATGTGTTATTGCGTTAAATGTTTTTGCCTTTATTCAATTAAAATCCACGACTTATGATAGCAATGTTTCCAATTTTGCTGAAAATTATAGTTTATCTACAAATTCTGAAACTTCAATTTTAAATTAAATAGCGATGACTAAAAACACAATTTTATACGTTTTATTAGCATTTCTAATTATTGCTAATGGCTTTTTTTTATATGACTACCTTGGAAAACCAGACCGAAATGGACCCAGAAACAACCCGGAACAATTTATTGTAAAAGAATTAAATTTTAATGCGGATCAAATGCAAGAATTTAAAGGTTTAGGAAAAAATCATCGAGAAAGAATGATGGAACTTGACCAAGAACATAAACAGTTAAAAGATAAATTATTTAATAAAATTTCTGAAAATAATGTCAATGCCTTAGAAATAGATTCGATAAGCTCTTTAATTGGAGAAAATATAAAAAATAAAGATTTAGAAGTTTTCAATCATTTTAGGGCAATTCAAGAAATTTGTAATGATAATCAAAAAGAAAAGTTTAAAAGAATAGTAATGGATGCATTACATAAAGGTGCGCCACCAAGAAGAGGAGGTCCTCCTGAGGCTAATTAAGCTTTATTTATAAGGTATGTAAGAATTATTTTACTATTTGTTGACAAACTAATTTGTCCAAGCTATTTAATAGTATAGCCCTTTCCTTCTATGCATATCATAAATGCTTTTTGCTGTTGTTTAACTTTATACTCAATCAAACTAATAGTAATCGATTCTTGTCGAAGCTACTTATTTAACCATTTTTTAAAAGCAATTATTTTTTAATATGATGATTCTATAATGAAACAAAATCCCTTATATTTTTAAGTTGTTTTTCCTAAGAGATTTCTAAGCGCGATTTCTAAATTTTTATACACAAAAACAAAACCACTTCTTTCAATTTTATCTGATGAAACCCTATTTCCTTTTAATAGTATTATCGCCATCTCTCCATATAAAATCTTAATTATAAATGCAGGGATGTTTGGTAAAACTATCCGCCGTCCTAAACCTTTTGCTACTTTACGAATTAATTCAATATTAGTAGTATTCATTGGAGAAACAGCATTGAATATCCCTTTAATTTCATTGTTTTCTAACAGAAATTTAAACATTCTACATAAGTCTAGAATATGAATCCAAGGGATCCATTGATTTCCGGTACCAATACCAGACCCAATTCTATATTTAATTGGCTGAGCAATTTTTTTTAAAGCACCATTATTTTTGGAGAGTATAATTCCGATTCGCAAAATTAGTATTCTATTTGCAACTTTTTTTAATTTGAAAGAATGTGCTGCATTCTCCCATTGATTGCAAACATCACTTAAAAAATCAACACCATTAGGACTTTCTTCAATTAAAAGTTTATCTGTAGTTGTTGATCCGTAATAACCTGTAGCAGAGGCTGAAATAAATGTGTCTATGGTTAATTGATTTTTCTCTAATTCGTGTAAAATTAGTTGGGAGCTATTAATGCGACTAGAATAAATGTTCTTTTTCCTTTCTTTAGACCATCTCTTATTAGTAACGGAAGATCCTGCTAAATGAATTATATGATGAACACCATTCAATGCTTTTGGATCGATAAACCTTCTTTCTATATCCCACAAATATTCATTGTACTTTTTTACTTTGCGGGTTAGAAATCGGATCGTATATTTATTTTCTAGCTCTTTTGACAAAGACTTGGCGAGCATTCCATTCGCTCCAGTAATTAAGACAACCTGTTTCATCTTCTTATAAGTTTATTTAATAATTCCTCATATTCTTTAAAACGATGTTCTCTTATTGGTCGAATTTTTGGATCTGAAACAAAGTGTAATAATAAACAGGGACTTATTGATTTATATTTATCTACAAACTCATAACTTTTAAGCTCATTATTTTTAATTCGTTGTTTTATTTTATTGTGGTATGGGTACATTTAATGCGCTATTTTAATTCTGTTTTCTGATAAAAAACCTATTTTTCCAACGAAACCATCAGAAAAATCAGGTTTATTATTAATTCATCTTCTTTGCAGGGAATACCTTTCCTTTAAAAGAATTACTATTTCTTGCCACTCATTAGAAGTTACAAAAAATGATACATAAGAAGAGTCATCCTAATACCACCTGTAATTGCCTCTTTTTTGAAATCAGACTTAGTGATATAATTAAATACTATAGTTGAACTCATAGGAGGTTTAGTAATTATATTTATTTATAACGATATTGTTATAATTAGTAATAGGTAAACTCGCTATTACTTTTTTATAAATGTTTTTGTACTGAAAAAAAATATTACAGCAAAGTTAAAATAAAATTTGTAATATTGTTCATTAAAATAGACAAATAGATGAACAATATTCAAAATACATTTTCTATTCAAGATTTAGAAATTTTAACAGGAATTAAAGCCCATACCATACGTATTTGGGAAAAGAGATATGCCTTGTTAAACCCTACAAGGTTAAACCGAAATATTAGAATGTACAGTCTTTCTGATTTGCAGAAAATACTGAATATAAGTTTATTGTATAACAATAATTATAAAATATCAAAAATATCTAAACTCACCGATAGCCAATTATCAGAAGAGACCAAGGCATATGCATTAAAAGATTTTTCAAATAATTATGAAATAAATTCTTTAATTATTTCCATGTATACCTTTGATGAACCTTTGTTCCATGAGATATATGCACAACAAATAAAAGTAGTATCGTTCTCAGAACTATTCGTTAAAGTATTTATTCCTCTCTTAAAACATATTGGTTTGTTATGGCAAACCGAATCTGTAAAGCCAGCCCATGAGCACTTTATGTCTAATTTAATATATCAAAAAACTGCTTTAAACATAGCTAATTTACCATCACTGGAAATAAAAAAAAATCATGTTAATATATTATTCCTCCCTTATGGTGAAGTCCATGAATTAGGCTTAATGTTTTTAAATTATCATTTAAAGATAAAAGGGGAAAGCACTATATATTTGGGTAAAAGCATACCTTTTGACAACTTGTTTTATCTGAATACGCAAGTTAAAAACATTACATGGATAACTTATTTCATGATTGATAATACTATAGAAGATAAAAATAAATTTTTAGAGAATGTCGAAAAACTGTTGGATCATACTAAAAATGAATGTGTGGTAGTGGGGGATATGTGGGAAGAGTATTCTACGCAAAATAAAAATAAGCAAATAATATTTAAGCCAGGATTAGATCATTTAATTACTGTAGAATAAAAAAGTAAAGCACCTGTGATTTAGGTATACAATTTATATGCTAATTGCATAAATAATCAAAGAATGGATGTAAAATCGTAATTCTTTGATTTTTTTTATGCTGTTTTTTTAAATTTTATAAAATGTCGTAAGCTACAGTATGATAGAATATTAGATGTTTTTAATTTTGAACAAACAATATATTGTTTAACAAAAAATATAATAAGTTAAACAAAATTGTTTTTTATTTATATATTTGTCGAAACATTTATAACTTTTTAAAAACAATTATTATGAAAAAATTAATTATTTTTATCTTGCTATTTGCAATAATAGGATACGCACAAGCTCAAACTGCAAGAGTACAAGTAATTCATAATTCGGCAGATGCCGCTGCAGAAATTGTAGATGTGTATTTAGGAGCTACACTTTTAATCCCCAATTTTGAATTTAGAACGGCCTCTTCATTTATTGATGCTCCAGCAGGAGTTGAAATCGAATTATCTTTAGCACCAGCAGGAAGCACAGATGTTGGAGATGCAATTTATACTGTAGCGGTAACATTAACTGCAGATGAGACTTATGTTGTAGTAGCTGATGGAATTGTAAGTGGTTCTGGTTACAACCCTCCTCAACCTTTTGGATTACAAATCTATGCTATGGGTAGAGAAGTAGCAAGTGATCCTACAAATACAGATGTATTAGTACACCACGGGTCTACCGATGCTCCAACAGTAGATGTTATTGAAACAGGTGTAGGTGCAGGACTTATCGTAGATGATTTATCTTATACAGAATTTCAAGGATACTTAGAATTACCTACAGATGACTATATTTTAGAAATAAGAGATGAAACTGGTACAGTAACTGTTGCTGCTTATCAAGCTCCCCTATCTGCTTTAAGTTTAGATGGTGCAGCTTTAGTTATTGTTGCAAGTGGATTTTTAGACCCTTCACAAAACTCAAATGGATCTGCATTTGGATTATGGGTTTCTTTGCCTTCTGGCGGTGCATTGGTTGAACTCCCATCCGCAAATTTAGGAACTGAAAACTTTAATGAAAGTTCATTTACAATGTATCCTAATCCAGTTACAAATCAATTAAACTTTGAACTTTCAATTATCGAATTAGATAATATGAATGTAATAATAACTGACATGCAAGGTAGAATAATTTCAAATATGGAATTGAATAGAACAAATAATACTATGGATGTTAGTGAAATATCTACTGGAATCTATCAGGTAATTATTATGGATGGAAGGGATGTTTTAGATACCAAAAGGCTAATTAAAAATTAAATAAAGATTGCTATAAAAAGAAGGGTTGTTAGTTTTTTTGATTGAAAATCCCTTAGGAAGTAATTTCTCGGGGATTTATTTTTTCATCTTATAACATTAAATATATGTCAAAAACAATAAGCATATTAGGTTCCGGTTTTTCATCACTTTCTGCCGCTTGTTATTTAGCAAAGGCAGGACATAAAGTGACTGTTTATGAAAAAAACATTCAGGTTGGAGGCAGGGCAAGACAATACGAAAAAGATGGTTTTCTTTTCGATATGGGGCCAACTTGGTATTGGATGCCAGATGTTTTTGAACGTTTTTTTGGGGATTTCGGGCAAGAGATATCCAATTATTATCAATTGGAGAAATTAAATCCTGCCTATCAAATTTATTATGACATTAACGATACCATAAAAATATCTTCAGAAATTAATGAGATTTACGAACTCTTTGAAAAAGAAGAGAAAGGTAGTTCTGTTCATTTAAAGAAATTTTTAGAGCAAGCCAAAAGCAACTATGATGTTGCTGTAAGGAATCTGGTGTATAGGCCTGGGGTTAGTCCTTTAGAATTAATAACTCCAAAAACAGTAACTAAGTTAAATCAACTATTTTTCGATATTAGAAAACAAATACAAAAAAAGTTTTCGAATCCAAGGTTGATTAAAATCTTAGAATTTCCTGTGTTATTTTTAGGTGCGAAACCTGGAAATACTCCTGCGATGTATAATTTCATGAACTGGGCCGATTTTGGTCTGGGTACATGGCATCCCAAAGGAGGAATGTTTCAAGTGGTCAAGGGTATGGAAATCTTAGCCAGAGAACAACTCGGGGTCAACTTTGTGCTTAATGCTCCTGTTGAAAAAATTGGAGTAAATGAAAAAGGTGTTGCAATAAACATTCAAATACATGGTAAAATAATTCCTTCAGACATTGTTCTTAGTGGAGCGGATTATCACCATACCGAGCAATTGCTTAGTCCAGGATACAGACAGTATTCTGAAAAATATTGGAGCAAAAAAACATTTGCCCCATCCTCTTTATTATTTTACGTAGGCTTTGATAAAAAACTTAAAAACCTTTCACATCATACCTTATTTTTTGATGAAGAGTTTGATTCTCATGCAGAATACATATACGATACGCCAGCATGGCCCAAAAAGCCTCTTTTTTATGCAAGTTTTCCGAGTATTACGGACAACTCTTTTGCGCCCATAGGAAATGAAGCTGCTACATTTTTAATACCAATTGCTTCTGGATTGGAAGATACGGATGCACATAGAAAGAAGTATTTTAATTTGATTATGGAAAGACTTGAAAAGTTAACAGATCAAAAATTAAAACACAATATCCTTTTTGTAAAATCATATTGTGTTAATGATTTTATAGAAGATTATAATTCCTATAAGGGAAATGCTTATGGATTGGCCAACACATTAACACAAACTGCATTTTTAAGGCCAAAAATAAAGAGTAAAAAGGTTAAAAATTTATTTTTTACAGGGCAACTCACCGTGCCTGGTCCAGGAGTTCCACCAGCATTAATTTCAGGAAAAATAGCGGCGGAATCAATTTTAAAACAAATCAACTCATGAAAGAACTATTTGATAAAGTATCTGATGAAAGTGCTATTTTAATTACAAAAAAATACAGCACCTCTTTTTCTATAGCAGTACGTTTGTTAGCACCAAGCATTCGACAAGCCATCTATAATATTTATGGATTTGTTAGAGTTGCCGACGAAATTGTAGATAGTTTTGAAGGATACCCTAAGGAGGAGTTACTCAACAGATTTGAAGAAGAATATGCTTATGCGAGGCAAAATGGAATAAGTACAAATCCAGTAATTAATGCATTTCAGAAAACGGTAAAGGATTATGGTATTGAAGAAGAGATGGTTCAGTCTTTTTTAAAAAGTATGCGTGCTGATTTAACAAAGCAAGTGTATGAAAATCAAAAAGAAATCGATGCATACATTTATGGCTCTGCAGATGTTGTTGGCTTAATGTGTTTAAAAGTATTTGTAAATGGAAATCAAGTAGAATTTGATAAATTAAAAGAATCTGCAATGCGACTTGGTTCTGCTTTTCAAAAAGTAAATTTTTTGAGAGATATTAAAGAGGATTATGACGATTTAAGCCGAACTTATTTTCCAAATGTCGATCCTGAAAATTTTACTGCTGCAGATAAAGATAAAATCATATTCGAAATAAAAAAAGATTTTAAATTAGCGTATAAAGGGCTAATTAGATTGCCAAAGGAAGCAAGGTTTGGGGTTTATGTAGCCTACAAATATTACCTTCAGCTTCTAAAAAAAGTAGATAAAACTCCAGCGAGGTATTTGAAAGAAAAAAGAATTAGAGTATCCAACTCTACAAAAACCTATTTACTTTTTCATTCCTATATGCAATATAAACTGAATATAGTATAATTATGATCTTTCTGTTAATTGCGATAACACAACTTCGATTAAGGAAGTAGTAGAGGAATTTCATGAATTAAAAATGAAAGATGCAGAAGTGATTTTTATACAAAAATATGAAAACAGTTCAATTCCCTCTATCTTAGCTTACGTAGTTGCTGTGGAGATGAAGCAGATAGAATATGTTTTTAATCCAGCGACTAAATTTAAAATATATATAAAAAACAAAAACTATCTTAATGATTTGATAGAAGAGAACCCTGAAGATGTACATTTAAGATATATCCGTTTGCTTTTACAAGAAGAAACCCCGTCTTTCCTGGGATACAATAAATTTATAGAAGAAGACAAGCTTTTTTTAAGGAAAAAAAGGTCTTTTGGGGATGACAACGACTATTTATATTCTTACATACTTAAAAACACTTCATTATGATTGCTTTCTTTTACGCTATGCTAACTGTCACTGTTTATATTTTAATGGAAATAGCAACTTGGCTTATTCATAAATATGTAATGCATGGTTTCCTGTGGTATCTTCATGAGGATCATCACCAACCTAAATATAAAAATACCTTTGAGAAAAATGATACTTTCTTTGTGATAGGTGCTATACCTAGTATTCTTTTATTTTACTATGGAGTTCATCCAGAACTTAATTATAAGTTTTTTATCGGATTGGGTGTTTTATTCTATGGGATAACTTATTTCTTAATTCACGATGTTGTGATTCATAAAAGATTTAATTGGTTTAAAAACACGAAGAACGAGTTTTTACAAGGCCTGCGGAAAGCGCATAAAATACACCACAAGCATTTAGGGAAAGAGGATGGAGAATGTTTTGGGATGCTAAACGTTCCTGAAAAATATTTTAAAAAAAACGTATAAAGATGATTCCACTCTATTTTATAATTTTAATGGCGTCTCTGATTATTCCTCTTTTATTCTCGATATTTAAATTAGATTTTATTAAGGATTGGAAGAATTTTGGAATATCGACCACATTTATTGCCATACTATTTTTAATATGGGATGTGATATTTACCAGTTCTGGAATTTGGGGTTTCAATGATGACTTTTGTTTAGGAATCTATTTTTTAAAAATACCTTTGGAAGAATGGTTGTTCTTTTTTATCATTCCATTTTGTTCTTTGTTTACACATTTCGCCTTTTTTTATGCCCTTCCAAATATAAAATTACCTAAAGGACTAACCTTAATAATATCTCTTTGTTTAATTATTCTATCGGTTGTTTTAATCTATAGTAATCTCCAAAAATCGTACACTGTAGTTAATTTTTCTTTCTTATTAATCACAATTGTTTTAGGAACTATTTATCGATTAAAATTATTGCAGCAATTTTATATTTCATTTTTAATAATACTGATTCCTTTTATTATCGTTAATGGCATACTAACTGGTGCAGTTACCGAAGCTCCAATTGTTTGGTATAATGATTTGGAAAATTTAGGAATTAGACTTTATACGATACCTATAGAAGATGTAGGCTATGCATTTTCTATGCTTTTTGGAAATCTATTGATTTTTAAAATTCTGAAGGATTAAAAAAAAACAATAATGAATTTTTATATAGGAATACTAATACTATTAAATACAATGTGCAATAGGACCATTTTTAATTTTAATTCAAATTCAGATCTAAAAGACTGGGAAATTGTTAATGATGTTGTAATGGGAGGAAAGTCATTCAGTGATTTTACATTAAATTCCGATGGGAATGGCGTCTTTTCAGGTAAAATTTCCTTGGAAAATAATGGTGGATTTTCATCGGTACACTTTCAATTTAAAAAAATGGAAGTGCATAGTGAAAGTAAAATAGTGATTAAACTTAAAGGAGATGGTAAAAAATATCAATTACGAGTTAAAAGTAATTCTAAGACGTATTATTCCTATATCACTTATTTTTCGACAAATGGGGAATGGCAAGAAATAGTAATATCACTAAAGGATATGTATCCACAGTTTAGAGGGAAGAAAATGGATCAACCTAATTTTTCACATCCTCACCTGGAACAACTATCTTTTTTAATTGCCAATAAAAAGTCAGAAAACTTTATACTCTTAATCGATAAAATAGAATTGTTGTAAAAAATATAAAATATGAGCTTGTTTAAAAGAAAATCAAAAGTTGAAAAGTTAGGAGAACAATATCGTAAATTGCTTTCTGAGGCACATAAGTTATCCGCTACTAATCGAAGGCAAAGCGATAGTAAGGTTTCAGAGGCAAATGATATTTTAAATAAAATGGAGCTTTTAAAAAATAAGAATTAGAATATGGGTTTTTATCAATTTAAAAAAACACAAGAAATAAATTCCTCGATTGAAGAAGTTTGGAGTTTTATTTCCAATCCTGAAAACCTAAAAAAAATAACTCCAGAATATATGGGCTTCGATATTGTATCTGAAAGCATTCCATCTAAAATTTATGAAGGAATGATAATAGAATATAGGGTATCTCCACTTTTTGGATTAAAAACTACCTGGGTTACAGAAATAACAAATTATAAGAAAAATAAATATTTCGTAGATGAACAGAGGATAGGTCCCTACAAAATATGGCATCACCAACATATTTTAGAGCCAACAGAAAACGGTGTAATGATGACAGATATTATAAGCTACCAGCCTCCTTATGGGATATTGGGGAAATTAGCAAATGCAATAATTATTAAGAAAAAACTTAAGGAAATATTTGATTATAGAACTGTAGTAATCCGAGAGATATTTAATTCCTAAAATAGTTATATAAATATATTTAAATGAGAATTCTACTAACAGGAGCCACAGGTTATATTGGCAAGAGACTACTTCCACTACTTGTCGAACAGGGACATGACGTAATTTGTTGTGTTAGAGATAAAGCGAGATTTAATCCACCTAAATCTATAAAGCCAAAAATCACAATTATTCAAATAGACTTATTAGATAAAGAGTCATTACAGAATATTCCTCAAAATATTGATGGCGCATTTTATTTAGTTCATTCTATGTCTGCCGCTTCAAATTATGAAATCCTAGAAGAAGAGTCTGCAATAAATTTTAGAGAAGCACTAAATAAAACTAAAGCTTCCCACGTAGTCTATTTAAGTGGGATATGTAATGAGATTAAACTATCAAAGCATTTGGCTTCAAGAAAAAATGTTGAAGTTGCGCTAGGTGCTGGAAAGTATAATTTTACTTGCTTAAGAGCGGGAATTATCATTGGCTCTGGAAGTGCCTCTTTTGAAATAATTCGAGATTTAGTAGAGAAATTACCAATAATGGTAACTCCTAAATGGTTAAATACCAAATGCCAGCCTATCGGTATTTCTGATGTTATCGCATTTCTTTCAAAATCCATTTTTAATCCAAAAACCTACAATCGAGAATTTGATATAGGTGGCCCTGATATATTATCCTATAAGGACATGCTATTGGAGTTTAGTAGTCTAAGAAAATTAAAAAGAAAGATTATTATAGTTCCAGTGATGACACCAAAACTTTCTTCTTACTGGCTTTATTTTGTCACTTCTACCTCTTACAAACTAGCAATAGCACTCGTAAATAGTATGAAAGTAGAAGTAATATGTAGAAACAGTGAGATTAATTATATTTTAAATACTATACCCTTAAGTTATAGAGAGTCTTTAGCAAAAGCATTTACAAAAATTGAAAACAATGAAATCGTTTCAAGTTGGAAAGATGCTTATTCTAGCAGTGGACTAACAAGTAACATTTCAGATTTTATACAAGTCCCTACTTTTGGTTGTTATATAGATAGTCGAAAAAAAACAATACCTAATAGAGAACATTGCATTAGCAATATATGGAGTATAGGAGGGAAGTCTGGATGGTATTATGGAAACTGGTTATGGAAAATAAGAGGATATTTGGACAAATTAGTTGGGGGAGTTGGATTAAGAAGAGGACGTACAAATTTAAATTCCATACATGCGGGAGATGCTTTAGATTTTTGGAGAGTATTATATGCCGATAAAGAGGCAGGTAGGTTGCTTTTATTTGCTGAAATGAAATTGCCTGGAGAGGCCTGGTTAGAATTTAAAATTGTTTCGAACGAACTTATTCAAACGGCAACTTTTAGACCTTTAGGATTAATAGGTAGGCTGTATTGGTTTGTAGTATTCCCTTTTCATGGAGCTATTTTTAACGGTATGTTAAAAAGAATTGTTCTTGAAAATAATTAATAACTAAATCGTAATAGAAGAAACTTTAAAACAAAATTTAACTTTTAAAGATGCAACGCCAGTGATTTGAAGAATTCGACAATGAAATAAAACTTACAAAAACAGTATGAAAGGCTAATGAAGGAGTGGCATAAATTATCTTCAATTACTAAAATTAAAAGCGATGAAAAATATACTAAAGCTCAAAAGATATTAGACCAAATATAAATTCTAAAACAACAATAGATGAAGTATTATCAATTTTTTATACTGTTTTTAATCATAAATTTTGGAGGGTTATATATTGGCAATTTACTCATGAATAATGGTCCAATGTCAGAGTGGTACTTAAGTCAAAAACTTGCGCCTTGGACACCTCCAGGTTCGGTTTTTGGCGTTACTTGGACAACCATTATGATATGTTTCTCTATTTATTTAGCTTATCTTTTTGATTGGCAAAATTCAAAATTATTATGGTTACTCTACACCTTACAAGTATTGCTAAATGTAAGCTGGAATTATGTGTTTTTTAATCAACACATGACCATTCTTGGCTTGGTTGTAATTGTATCATTGCTGATTGTGATTATGTATTACTTTCTTACTTTTAGAGCCGAATCCTTACAAAATATGAGACTTTTATTACTACCATATATCATTTGGCTTTGCATAGCTATCTCACTTAATTTATATGTTGTAATTCATAATTAAATAAAAATATACCAACTACATAAAAAGTAACATTTCTCAATTTCTTTTGATGAAGCTTTGAGATTTCTGTCAAGTCCAATCTATTTAATACGTATTACTCAACATTACTCCATAATACTTTACGATACCTAGGTTCTTCCAGGCTTCAACTTTTCACAAAAGTGAATTTAAAATGTTGTATTGTCCCGAATAATATCGAGAAGGCTTTTTTTGGTTTTATTTAACTTTTTGTTTCACAAGTTTTTTTTGGACTTCACATCTAAACTAACCTACACTAAAAATAAAGTTATGATAAGAAACAAATTAAAATTAGGAATAGCAATTGGGATTTTCACAATCCTAGTAAGTTTACATTTTTAAAATATTTCATTTTATTGGTTTTGTTTCTTATTCTTAATTTAATCATTGTTAGCTTCTAAAGCTTAGTCAGTTGGTTGACCATATTCGACAACCAGAAAGCTGCTTTTCCACCATCATATAGTTTTATTTCCGTTAAGTTTAGGTAATGCATAACTTATTATTGCTAATACAATCATAGCACAAATGTAAATGTTATGTTAAGGTCAAAAAATGATATATATCATTTTTATATATGTGCAACTCAAATTTTAGAAAAAGGGAATTATAGCAAAATCAGGAAGAATTGAATTAATAGCCTCCGCTAGAAGCTTCGAATCATGCTAGTTGCAATAATGAATTGCGTTGATACTTTGTGCTTTGGAATAATTTAATTGAAAACACGTACTCGTGCCAGTATCAATTCTACATTAGAAGATCTTACAGAAATTATAAAAAGATGAAATACAAAAAGTAGATGCCTTAACGTTCTCTTCACAATAAACCTATTTATTTCTTAAAGACTAATTTAGAGGACCTACCTTTCTTGAAAATTTTATTGCTAGCGTGCTTGCCTTTGCGCAATTTTTTTTGTTCTTCAAAAGGCAATTGGATCATCTCATAACATTCTTTGCTACAGGTATATTCCAATTTTTCGGAACAAACTTTACATTGAATAAAGAGTAAATGACATCCTTCATTGGCGCAATTTATATGCGTGTCGCAAGCTTCACCACATTGGTGACAATTGGATATCACATCATCACTAATGCGTTCGCTACGTCGGTGATCAAAAACAAAATTTTTACCTAAAAATTTATTTTCCAATCCTTGATCATTTACTTGACGGGTATATTCAATAATACCGCCTTCTAATTGAAATACATTTTTAAAGCCTTTATGTTTGTAGTAGGCACTCGCTTTTTCACAACGTATTCCTCCTGTACAATACATCACCAACTTCTTGTCTTCTTTATAATTCTTTAAATCTTCTTCAATAATATCTAGAGAATCTCGAAATGTATCTACATCGGGAGTGATAGCATTTTTAAAGTGCCCAATTTCACTCTCATAGTGATTACGCATATCTACCAAGACTGTATTTGGATCTTCGATCAAATTGTTAAATGTTGAAGCATCTACATGAACACCTATATTGGTTACATCAAAGGTGGCGTCATTTAATCCATCAGACACAATCTTGTCACGTACTTTTACTTTTAGTTTTAAAAACGATTTTAAGTCTTGCTCTACAGCAATGTTTAAACGGCAATTTTCTAAGAAATAGATACTATCCAAAAATTCTTTAA
>Ga0307994_1000365_pt1 | contig 32353 bp, 31 predicted proteins | sample EllFjometagen261_FD_203171 | JGI IMG/M metagenome (GOLD analysis project Ga0307994, IMG submission 203171) | Marine microbial communities from Ellis Fjord, Antarctic Ocean - #261 | ecosystem: Environmental > Aquatic > Marine > Unclassified | place: Southern Ocean | collected 2014-11-02 | reverse complement strand
TGGGGAAGATGTCTTCCTTTTGCAGGAACTTGCCGAACTCGGCCAAAAGCTGAAGCTGACCGTACGGGCCAGCCTCCATAGGGCCCAAGCGACTTTGCATGAAGCTCATCATCTTGAACAAGAACAGGTACACGAGTGCGCCGGTTGGCAGCAGCACTGCAACAAGACCGATACCGATCTTGGTGAGCGTCTCGACCCAATACGGCGGGTTGACGGCGAGGAAGGTTGCGAGCGTCATCAGCGGTCGATGTCTCCGAGAATGAAGTAAAGCGAGGCAAGAATGGTCGCTATGTCAGGCACGTAAACGCCTTCGAGCAACCATGGCGAGATCGACATGTTCGAGAAGGACGCAGTACGGATCTTGACGCGGAATGGGGTTAGTTCGCCCTTGCTGATGACGTAGTAACCCATGGCACCGAGCGGATTCTCGGTTTGCACATAGGACTCGCCTGCGGGCACCTTGATGATGCGAGGCACTTTGGCCATGATGGGGCCAGCTGGCAGGCCGTCGAGGATCTGCTCGACCATGTAGCTTGCTTCGCGGGTCTCTTGCAGACGGACCCAGTAACGAGAGAACGAGTCGCCATCGGGGTGGGTCCAGACTTTCCAGTCCAGGTCCTTCCACGCCAGTGGTGAGTCTGCGTCGCGACGTAGGTCCCAGTCGACACCAGAACCACGTAGGTTGGCCCCACTGAGGCCGTAGCTCATGGCTACATCGGCAGGGATGACACCCACACCGCGGCAACGGGTCTGGAAGATTTCGTTTCCGACGACGAGATCTTCCATCTCGTCGCAGAAGTCGCGAACCTTTTGCATCGACGACTTGGTTTCCTTGATCCAACCGGCGGGCAGGTCGTCTTTGACGCCACCGATGCGGTTGAAGTTGGGGTGGAACCGGCCACCGGTCACTGATTCGATCTGGTTCAAAACGAATTCGCGGTCACGGAAAGCGTAGAAAATCGCTGTAACGCCGCCAAGCTGCACGGCCATGTCGCCGAGAAACAGCATGATGTTGGCGATACGGCCCATTTCGAACAGGGCGGTACGGATGTACTGGGCGCGTGGTGGCGCCTCGACTTCCATCAGTTCTTCGGCCGCCAGGATGAACGGCACCTCGTTGGCAAAGCTGCCAACCCAGTCGATGCGGTTGATCAGAGTCGTGACCTGGGGGTACGTGCGCACCTCTGTGAGCTTTTCGTAGCCCCGGTGCATGTAGCCCATGATTGGCTCGGCGCTAATGACCTGTTCGCCGTCGAGGCGGGCCACGATACGCAGCGTTCCGTGCGTAGCAGGATGCTGAGGGCCGATATTGAGGGTCATGCCCTCGGTCTCGAGTTCTACATTGACACGTGCGTCGGCAGCTTGGGCCGCGATGTAGCGAAGCTGTTCGCTGTTGTTGATGTCTAGGTCAGCAGTCATGTCGGTCATGCAGAGTCCTCGCTGGCGGTGACATCAGCGTCTGTGGCATCAGCGTCTGTGACATCAGCGTCGTCGTCGCCAGGCATAGCTTCGACATCGACGATGCCGGGCCATGGCTTGACACGGCGAGCTACCAACGGGAAGTCCTTGCGCATCGGATTGCCCTCGAAGCCAGTCGGCAGGTACAAGACGCGCTTGTCAGGATGGCCAATAATGTCGATGCCGAACATCTCCCAGACTTCGCGTTCGTGCCATGACGCACCAACGAAGACGGGAATGAGTGTCTCTATCGCAGGCGCATCATCGGGCACATCGGCCTTGATGGTCACACCAATGTGTTCTTCGATCGAATAGAGCCGCATGAACATCTGGAAACGAGTATCGCCACCGGCAACACCGGTCGTCATCTCTTCGGGCTTAGGTGCTTCCTTGCCGTGCACGACCCAGTCTTGTTCGGCTTCCATCTCGCGGCCATACGGATTCGGCATCCAGTCGATGGCTGAGATGAAATCGATCCAGGTCATACCAAGCTTGTCACGAGCGAATCGGGCTGCATCGACCCATGAGCTAGCAGCAACCCGAATACATATGTCACTACCGGGAGTGATGTGCTCGGCAATAAAGCCATCGCCGAGCTCGTCGGCAAAGGCCTTTGCGATTGCTTCGCGGGCCGAGTCAGTCGCTACTTCTTCTTCAACAACGGTCATTCGATCGCACCGCCGCCAACAACGATGGGGTCGCGATCGTTGCCCTTCCAGCGTTCTGCTGGGTCTTCGTTATGGATCATCTCTTGCAGAAGGACGATGCCTTCGAGCAGTGCTTCGGGCCGTGGCGGGCAGCCAGGAACATAGACATCGACAGGAATGATCTGGTCGACACCCTTGGTAACCGAGTAGCTATCCCAGTACGGGCCGCCACAGTTCGCGCATGAACCCATAGAGATCACGTACTTGGGATCGGGCATTTGTTCGTACAAACGCAAGATGGCAGGTGCCATCTTGTCGGTCACGGTGCCCGAGATCACAACAAGATCAGCCTGGCGAGGACTCGCTGGGAAAGGAATGACACCGAGACGCATGACGTCGTAGCGCGGTGAACCAAAGGCGGCACCCATCTCGAGTGCGCAACAGGCCAGGCCCCATTGGTAGACCCACAAGCTGTATTTACGGCTGATATTCAGCAGCTTGGTAATCGACTTCGGCATCTTGCCGGACTCAACGAGACCCATTAAAGGAGCCCTTCTGAATGGGTAGAGCGAGGGACGAGCGTCTCGCGAGCAACAAGGGTCGCTGTCAGAGCCATCGGAGCACTCCCTTACGCCATGCGTACACAAGGCCGAGCAGGAGGATGAAGATAAAGATCGCCATTTCGACGAGACCGAACGCCCCATAGGCCTCGAGCCGAGTTGCCCACGGGAAGATGAAGACGGCTTCGACGTCGAACATGACAAACAGCAGGGCAAAGATGTAATACCGGATGTTCGATTGGCCCCAACCGGAGCCGACCGGATCTACGCCGGATTCGTAGTTAATGTACTTCTGCGCCTGGGGGCGCGTAGGACGAAGCAATGAACTAAGGCCAAGTAGAGCGGACACCAGGACTACAGCAAGCAGCCCGAAGATGCCGACTGTCAGATAACTGCGCAGGAAGTCGGACACGGGTCCCGAGCCTAACCCTACGCGCTAGGCCATCCAAGCTTCTCGGCGCATTAGATGATGGCTTTTTTGAGCGATTCTCGCAGCACGGTCGCGCTAGGTCGACCACACCAGCGGTAGCGCTTGTGATTTTTTGCGCAATTCGGCTGATTCGCTGTCATTCAGCGCTCGCTCAGGACCGTTCGTCCTGAACCAGCGTGGTCACCGGCAAGTTGCATGCACGTTGCAGCCTGCTAGGCAGATCTAGCTTCAGCCAGCGCGAAACACCCACCGGCAGCGTTGAAACGATGATCTCGTCGAAGCTTGACCGCGCCAGAACAGAACGGGCAGCTGTGGCCGGGTCACCGAGCATGACTTCCCCGGTGACGGCATGGCCCATGTCGCCGAGGGCATCTCGAAACGACGCCAACCGCACTTCGCCCTCTTCACGGGCGGCCTGGCGCGATTCGGCCACCACAGAGTGTGCGCTGGGGCCAATCAAGCCTGTTGCCGGGTCTGCATGGAGTACCGAAGGGGCGTTCTGTGGCACAACAACATGGAACTCGGCGCGTTGGTCAGCCAGTGTCGAACTCACGAACCGGCTGAGCTCAGCATTCGCCAACGTCTGGTTCGCAACGATCAAGAACCTCCGGACCTGCACAGTCGCGCCCGTAGCGTCGGTGCGGGTGCGGTCGACCTGAAAGGCGACCTGCAGCTTGATGCGATAGAGCGGCGCACCGTTCGCCAACGACAGATCTTGCTCAACAACGGTGGCCGACGTCAGGTCGCGAATTGATTTGGCGGCTTGGGTAACGGCGTTCTGGGCTGCGGCTTCCCACGACTCGGGCGACACCGCAACGATCTGGATGACCTTGTCGACCCGGCCAGGCGGCTGCAGGCTCATTCGCCTGATTCGTGCTTGAACGACAGGCGAATCTTGGTGCGGTAGAGCACAACGTCGCCATCTTCGATCAACAGGTCTTGCTCAATTACTTCGGCGACTCGCAGGTCCCGGAGTGTCTTCGACGCTTCGGTCACCGCCGCAGCCGCTGCACGTTCCCACGACTGCTCACTGGTGCCGATCAGCTCGATCACGTTGTAAACGCTGTCCATGATGCTCCCCTGGGTTGTCTGATGTTGACAATAGATCAACCAACGCTGGAGCGATAGTGCCAGCAACCAGGGCAGGCGCGGCGTCATGGTGCGGTCGGCTGAAGAGTGTCATCGACAAACTCAACCCATCTTGGCGGAGCTACTCGGGGACTAGTCGTGGGTGGTGCGGAAGTAGTCGGGTTTGCCGAGCGGCCAGTATTCGCCCCAGATGTGCTCGCCGCCGGTGATCTCAAGATGGGTTCCTGTGATGAAGTCTGCTGCTGGGCTTGCCAGGTAGGCAGCGCCTTGGGCCACGTCCCACACGTCGCCAAGCCGCCGCATGGGATTGTGGCCAAAGCTTGCCTTGGCTTCGGCGGGATAGGTCTGCAAGCCCTCGCTTGCGACGACACCCACAGCAATGGAGTTCACCCGAATGTCGTGTGGTGCCCACTCGACTGCGAGCGATCTCGTCAGGGCGACGCCACCGGCTCGAGCCGCAGCCGTGTGCGGGATACCAACAGACGCACGTCCCTGAATGGTCGAGATATTGATGATATTGCCGGGCTGCGTATCAGCGATCCAGCGTCGCGCCGCCTCTTGCATCATGTACCAGGTGCCGTACAGGTTGGTTTCGACCACCGCAGCCCAACCCTTGGGAGTGATGTCGAGCGCTTCGGCCGAGAACTGGCCGCCGGCATTGTTGATCACATGGTCGATACGCCCGTGGGCCGATGCTGCCTGGTCGATCGTGGCCGCTACCGCGTCACTATCGCGGATAGTCATGGTCACGGTTTCACACGGCACGTCGATAGTGGCCAGGTCTGTCGCCAGCCGCGCCAGTGACGCTTCGGTGCGCCCTGTCGCAACGATCGTTGCACCCAATCGACCGAAGAGAACCGACATCGCCGTGCCGATCCCTCCTGCTGCGCCAGTGATCAACACGACTTGATCAGCAAAGAGGTCAGCCTGATACACGAGAGGCAACGCGCACAGCTCCTCGAACGAGTGGCTGTGATACGGATCGCGTTCGGTCATGCCCAACACTCGCGCCCCAGGCAGACGCGCTGCAACTAGAACCTGGTGTCCTTCGGGTTATGAGCCCGACGCGGCCTCTTGCGCGATGATGGCCTATGGACGAAACACCCGTCACGATCGACACTGGTACGGCCTACGGCATGGCGCCGCCCGAGTCCGATGCGGATCTCATCGAGGTCGAAGCCGGCACACCGACCGGCGAAATGCTTCGCCGGTACTGGCATCCTTTTGGCATAGCAGGCGATGCGACCGACACCCCGAAGCAGGTGCGCATCTTGGGCGAGGACTTGATCCTGTTCCGCGACGGCAACGGCGAGCCCGGGCTCGTCCACCCACGATGTTGTCATCGCGGCACCACGCTCTATTACGGCAAGGTCGAGGCCGACGGCATCCGGTGCTGCTACCACGGCTGGCTCTTCGACGTTCAAGGCAACTGCCTGGACATGCCGGTCGAGACCGACGGCGGCCAACACAAAGACCGTTACCGCCAGCCCTGGTATCCGGTGCACGAGTACCACGGCATGTTGTTCGGCTATCTCGGTCCGCCTGAGCACAAGCCGGTCTTCCCCACCTATGACATCTTTGATGACGTGGCCGATGGCTGGCAGATCGTTGCCGATGACAACAACATCGGGCTCGAGGGTGATCCGACGCCGTGCAACTGGTTCCAAACGCATGAGAACGTCATGGATCCATTCCACGTATTCGTCCTGCACGCCGGCTTCTCGGGAAACCAATTCGTAACCGAAATGGCTGCGCTGCCCGAAGTGAGTTGGGAGTTCACCGACGTGGGTGTGAAGTCACATCAAGATCGGGTGCTCGACGACGGCCGCTTCTTCCACCGTGTCACCGAAGTGGTCATGCCTAATGTCCGCATTGTCGCCACACCGTTCGTCGAGGTCACTGGACCTGCGACTTCGGTCGCGTGGACGCTGCCCATCTCACGTACCGAAACGAAGATCTTCACGCTGGTGAAGCGGCCAATCGACGGCGACCGCCCTCGTGCGCTCTACGACGGCAAGATCTGGCCTGAACTGACCGAAGACGAGCACCAGCGATTCCCCGGCGACTACGAAGCACAGGTTGGCCAAGGTGCCGTCACCGCTCACAACGAGGAACACCTGGCTGGCTCTGACCGTGGCGTGACCATGTTCCGCCACGCCTTCCGCCAGCAACTCAAGGCGCTCGCCGATGGCGATTCCCCCGTTGCGACCGACCGTTATGCCGTACGCGCTGGCAACTACATCGGCGACAAGGACGACGTCATCAACCTGGGCTAGTGCGAACGAGTCAACACAGCAATGAGGTCAGGGTTGGGGCAGCTGTAGCTCACGATGCGCACATCCAGAGGGGCCTCTGAGTACAGATCGAACGCCCGCTGCATCGCATCGGTGATCCAGCCAGGCTCATTGCCAAAGACACCGCCACCAATCATCGTCAAATAGATCAGTGGGTTCCCCCCTGCTGCGAAATGCAGCAGAGCCGCCGCCATAGTCGCCTCGTACGACGCGTTCAGGATCATGCGGGCAAGCGGCTCCAACGTGGGCGAAGTTGCATAATCGGTGTACGCCACAGGCAGCGCAGAGCAATACGCCTGGGTAACGCTATGCGGCGCCGCGCTCGTCGTGACCTCGGTGTTGCTGTGCAGGCCGATACGCAGCGCGTCGTGACAGTCAGGCAGGTCGGCAAGGCCGTCACCGGTTGCGAGCGCGTAGCCGTTACGCATCTCCCAGAGCCGTCCTCGCGTGTTGTCGAGGTCCGCTCCGACATCGGCAAGGGTGTCCAGTTGGCGCTTGCGTGACTGGCCTGTCGTGCTGTCGATATCGACAAGCCAGTTACGCCAGAGCGTCCCGGCGCCACACGCGATCGCGCACACCGGACCTTGAGTGCGGTCATGCTCATACCCAGTGATCCCGACCTCGGGAGACACATCGGGGCCAACCATTTCCAACAGATTGAACTGCGATGCCACCTGGAAAAAGGCACCCGCGTTCGCGGGATCACGATGCAGCGCCCCGGCGTCGGCAACTTGTTCGGTCACCGTCAGCGAACCTGCCGGGATCTCGGTCACTTCGGCCTGCGCTCGCAGCTCAGCAAGTGATGGCGTTGTAAGCACTCCCGCGTCCATGACCCGGCCGGTCGCTTTGGACCGAATGGATGTGCCGTCGACCTCGAGCTTGTCACGCACAGACTCGGCGCTCTCGCTGAAGCCAACCATGTCGTAGAACCACGTCATAGAGCGAGACTAATACGGCCGTTTCGGTTGGGGTCGTTGGAATAACTGCGATCCGGCCAGTCAGCCGCGCCCCGACTGAACCGTACGGGCATACTGGGACCCTTGGGTCTCCTTTCGGTTCAGCATCGTCCTCTGACCATCTCGCTACTTGCAGCGACGGCGCTGATCTCGTACAGCAATCTGTCGGTGTCAGCAGCACTTCCGTCGATCGGCGATGACCTCGGCAATGTGGCCTTGCTTCCATGGGTCATCACCGTCGAGCTACTCGCCGCAGCGGTAGCGGTCTTGGGCGTCGGGCCGGTCGTCGACAGCCAGGGTGTCCAGCGAGTGTTCCGCATCGCCATGATCGCGTTCATCGCTGCATCGGTCGCATGTGCAGCAGCACCCACCATGCCCCTGCTGATTGCTGGGCGAGTTGGGCAGGGCATCGCGGCCGGCGGCGTGCTCGGCAGCGCAATCTCCAGTATCGGCCTGGTGTACGAAGAGTCGCTGCGACCCCGGGCCTATGCCGCTATCTCGGCAGTTTGGGGAATCATGGGTATTGGTGGCCCGGCTATAGCGGCTGGGCTAATCAGCGCTTTGGGCTGGCGGTCGCTGTTCACCGTGTCGGTACCCGTAGGGGTCATTGCTACCGCTATTGGGTGGAACCATTTGCCAGGCCCACGAGCCGACAATGTCACGGAACGTAGCTTTGATCGGCGAGGCCTCGCGATCGTAGCGATGGTCACGACCGGTCTGTTGCTGGCCGCCTCGTCGGGGTCGAGCTGGGGATGGCTCTGTCTCGGTTTCGCGATTGCGACCGGTGCCGTGTACGTACGCCATGCCCGCGCCCACACCGACCCAGTCGTACGACTCAACCATCTAACTTCGGTTCGTTGGCGATACATGCACATCACGTCGACGATGGCTGTCGCTGGCGGCACGGGCGCTACCGCATTCTTACCGGTGTATTTACGCGGTGCTCGCGGCGCGTCCGAAGGCCAAGCGGCGTTCTCGGTGCTGTTCGTCGTCATCGGCTGGTCTCTCGCCGCATTTGTTGCCAGCAAAGCCCAAGAGCGCTTCCACGCTGCTCTCGTTGTGCAGGTCGGGTCCACCATCTTGGTCACCGGAGCCATCAGCGCCACCGCACTAACGGCATTGGAATGGCCAGTCGCGATCTTACTTGCAGCCCTGTTCATCATGGGTTCAGGCGTCGGCACCATCACCACTGGTGGGCTCACGCTGCTACAAGGCCGGGCCTCGACCCAAGAGATGGGACGAGTCACCTCGGCCCATCAGTTCTTGCGCTCGCTGGGATTCGCATACGGCGCAGCCGTAGGTGGCGCTGTGTTGTTCTTTGTGGTCTCGAACCAGATCGACGATGTCGAGGCGATTCGCGACCTACTCGGCGGCGAAGAGGCTGCGCTCAACGATGCCGCAGTCGCCGCTTTACAGGACGGGTTCGTGTGGGCGCTCGCTGCTACAGCCATCTTCACGGTTATTGCCGTCGTCTCGGCATACAAACTCGTGCGCACTCGCGATCAGTTCGCCGATCCCGCTCTGATGACACGATCGGTCTAACGTCAGGAGATGCCGCTGTCGCATCTCACTGTGCTGGACCTCACGCTCGCCCGCGCTGGCCCTACCGCTGTGCGCCAGTTCGCTGACTGGGGCGCCAACGTCATCCGTATCCAGCCGCCGGTTCAGGGAGACTCGTTGACTGGCGACAGCGAAGACGATCCCGACTTTCAGAACCTGCACCGCAACAAGCGGGCGATCACGATCAATCTGAAGACGCCCGACGGTCTTGAGCTATTCATGGAGCTGGCAGCAAAGGCCGACGTGATCATCGAGAACATGCGGTCGAACGTGAAACACCGGCTCGGCATCGACTACGAATCAGTCCACGCCATCAACCCCAGAATCGTCTACGGCTCACTCTCGGGCTTCGGCCAGGACGGGCCCTATGCCACCCGGCCAGGCGTTGACCAAATCGCCCAAGGTATGGGTGGGCTCATGTCGATCACTGGCATCGCTGGGCAGGGCCCTGTGCGGGTCGGCATACCGATCTCGGACCTTACGTCAGGTATGTATCTGGCTATGGGATGTCTGACGGCACTTCTTGAACGAGAACGATCCGGCAAGGGCCAATGGGTCACAACCTCGCTGCTGGAAGCCCAGATCGCAATGCTCGACTTCCAGGCTGCTCGTTGGACGATGAGCAACGAGGTGCCGCGTCAGGCCGGCAACGATCACCCCACGTTGATCCCGATGGGCACATTCCCGACAGCCGACGGCCATGTCAACCTGGCGGCTCCGAACGCGGGCCGCTTCAAGGCACTCTGCGAAGCAATCGGAGCCACCGGCCTCGCCGACGACCCACACTATGCAACTGGATCGTTGCGGTCGACCAATCGGCTGGCTCTGAACGCGACGATCGCCGAACACACCAGCAAGCAACCAACCGCCCACTGGATCCAGGTACTCAACGAAGTCAGCATCCCGTGCGGCCCAATCAACAGTATCGACGAAACATTCGCTGACCCGCAGGTACAGCACCTGGGCATGGCCGCACCGGTCGATCATCCCCGACTGGGCGAGATCGACATCGTGCGCCATGCCGTATCGATGAGCCGCACACCACACGACATCGGTCGTCATGCACCCGCCACCGGCGAACACACCGACGAAGTGCTGGCCGAAGCAGGCCTGACCAAAGACCGAATCACCTCGCTGCGAGCCAGCGGCGCAATCTAGGGAGAACTCGAAACCTATGGAACCCATGGACCTGGAACTCGAAACACCATTCATGCAGGCACACATCGCCGACGGTGTGGGCTGGATGACGTTCAACAACCCTGACCGCCGCAACGCGATGAAACTCGAAATGAATCATGCCGTGGCGCAGATCTTGCAACACTTCGACGCGTCCGATGACGTACGTGTGGTCGTCATGCGTGGCTCTGGCGACAAGGCCTTTGTCTCGGGCGCTGACATCTCCGAGTTCGATCAGCATCGCTCGACGCCCGACGGGCGAGCCAACTTCGAAAAGGCGTGGACCGCGGCCAATCAGGCCTTTGCCACCCTGCAAAAACCACTGATCGCAATGATCGGTGGGTTCTGTATCGGCGGCGGACTAGCCACGGCGCTGCAAGCGGACCTACGGGTATGCGCCGATGATTCACAGTTTGGTATCCCTGCAGCTCGTCTGGGGCTTGGGTATCAGTTCGGCGGCATCAAGAAGCTCGTTCACATTGTGGGACCAACAATGGCCGCAGAGATCATGCTCACGGCTCGCAAATTCGACTCTGGCGAAGCTCAACAGATGGGGCTGGTCAACCGGGTCGTTCCCGCCTCCGAGCTGCTCACCGAGGTCACCAAGCTCGCAGCCACCATCGCCGGGAATGCACCTATGACCGTGCAGACGGCCAAAGCATCGGTGCTCGAAACCTTCAAGGATCCCGAGCGCCAAGATCACGAACGTATGAATGCACTCGTTGAGGCGTGCTTTATGAGCGACGACTACGTCGAAGGTAGAACCGCCTTTATGGAGAAGCGGACTCCGCAGTTCCAAGGAAAGTAGAGAATCAAATGCAGGTAACCGACCGAGTATGTGTGGTCACGGGTGGAGGCAGCGGAATCGGCAAGGCGTTATGCGAACGCTTTGCCGCGGACGGGGCTCGCACCGTGGTCGTGGTTGATCGGGCCGCGGACAATGCCACCTCAGTCGCCGAGGCGATCGGCGGTCATGCCGAGATCGTCGATGTCGGCAACGAGACCGAGATGACAGAGATGCTGCTGCGGGTGGAAGACACCTATGGCCCAATCGATGTCCTGTGCAACAACGCCGGGATCGCATCTGGAGGCGATCCGCTCACCACCCCAATCGACGAGTGGCAGCGTCAGTGGGACATCAATGTGATGAGCCATGTGTATGCCATCCGTGCCGTACTGCCGTCGATGCTGGCCCGAGGTGAAGGCCACATCCAGCACACGGCTTCGATGGCCGGGATCCTGACCAGTCACGGCAACGCGCCGTACGCCACAAGCAAACATGCGGTCGTGGGTCTCGCCGAATGGATGTCGATCACCTATCACGACCAGGGAATTCGCACCTATCTACTCGCTCCCCTTGGTGTACGAACACCGATGTTGCCTGATGCCGACAGCGAATGGGCCCGCACCGCCGCAGGACCTCTGAAGGACCCCGAAGAGGTGGCCCAACAGGTCACTGATGCCTTCGCCGAAGAACGATTCCTGATTCTGACCGACGAGATTGCGCAGGGCTGGATGGAGTTCAAGACGAACGACAGCGAGAAATGGCTGACCGGCATGCGCAAAATGCAGGCGCGAATCGAAGCGGCTGATTGACCTCTGGCGCGGTAGATCACGCACGCCACTCCAGCACAACAAAGTTACCTAGACCGGCGGGGTCGGTGAGAGCCTCGGCCTCGCCGATCGCGCTGCGGGCGGCCATGGCTTGCAGGTCGCCGATGTGAGCCCGTTCGGTCCAAGTCTGACGTGCTGCTTTGACTCGTTCGGGTAGGCCGTGCAGATTCAACCAATCGGCTTGAAGATGCTGCTGATCGGCGGGCGGCAGCTGGTCGATCGGCACATCGTGTGTGATATCGCTCTGTCCAGGATCGACCAGCGGGTCACTTCCCCGCTGATGGCCGGCATAGGTCCGCAACCAGCCGGCCTGATCTCGTCGAGCAAGCTCTGGAGTTGACGCTGCATAGTCGAACACGAGCAAGCGATCGGCGTTGGCGACCGCATGCTCGACCCACTCGCGAGCCTGCAACGCCACCGGCACGCGAGTACCCGAGTTCGCGTCAGGAGCAAGATCTGACAAGTGGTCAAGTTGCCGATCGGCGGGGCCAGCCTGGAGGCTAAGCCGTCCGCCGTCGGCTCCGACATCCACAAAGGCCCAACCATCAGCGACCCGTTCGGCAATGTCAAAGCTCAGATTGTCGAGAAGCTCGTTCGCCATGACGACATGCTGGTGTTCCTGGGGAAGCACCGCCGCCGACCTCCACGCCTGCCCGGGTAGCGACTGATGAGTAGCCCGCAGCACGGCCGACCGCTCAACCAGGGTGTAGGTCAATGCAGCGAAACAGGCCGGGGTCGCGCGGTTGATTCCACGAAAGAGCGTGCCAACGCCCGCTCCGGCTTCGCAGACCCGGAAGACAGCTGGTTCACCGAATGAACGCCAGACACCGTCAAGCCAGTCAGCCAAGACCGCTGCGAACAAGGGTCCCACCTCGGCACTAGTAACGAAGTCACCCCGGCGGCCACCAGCGCGACCCGACGTTGTGTAGAAGCCAAAGTCAGCGTCATACAACGCTGCCTCGACGAACTCACTAAACCTGATCGGGCCGCGTTCAGCGATCTCAGCCATCACCCGATGTTCGAAGCGCTCTAGCACGTAACCATTCTGGTCCACCCGTGTTATCTAAAAGGTGTCAGAAGCCAGGTCAGCCGGCGGCAGTCTCTTGAACCAGTTGAGGCACTGCATCGCCCACGAGGTCAACCAGTAGATCGGCAAAGACCCCGAAGAAGACGGTGAATGCCACGGTGATGCCGATGGTCAGTGCCGCGGTCCACGGAATGGGTGCGGTGCCAGTCACCGCAGCGTCGGCTTCATCGCCCGTGCTGTACATGGCCAACACGATGCGCAGATACAGGAAGGCGCCGATAACCGCAGCCAGCATGGCCACGATCGCAAGCAGGTAGTTCTCAGATTCAATAGAAGCGCCGATGACAAAGAACTTGCCCAGGAAGCCGGTCGTGAACGGCACACCGGCCTGAGCCAGCAGCAAGATCGTGAATGCCAGCGCAAGCACAGGCTTACGTGACGCCAGGCCCTTGTAGTCGGCGAGCGAATGAGCATCGTCACCCTTGGGTGACGCAACCGAGATCACAGCGAAGCTGCCAATAGCGATGAACGTGTATGCAGCCAGGTAGTAGAGCGCTGCGGTCATGCCGCGGTCGCTCGCTGCTTCGGCGCCCACCAGGATGAAGCCAGCATGGCTGATCGAGGAGTAGGCCAGCATGCGCTTGACGTTGTCTTGCACAACACCAACAACAGTGCCGTAGATCATCGACAGGACGGCCAAGGCAAAGATCATCGGCGCCCAGTCGTCGGCCAAGGCCTCAGCGCCAAGCGTCAGGTTGAACACCCGCAGCAGGCCGGCGAAACCAGCGACCTTGACAGCTGATGCCATGAACGACACTGTCGGGCTCGGTGCGCCGTGGTACACGTCGGGCGTCCATGAGTGGAACGGAACTGCAGCAACCTTGAAACCAAGGCCGACCAGCAGCAATGCCATACCGCCATACAGCAGGCTGGTATCACCGTCTTGGCTCAGCTTGGCTGACCATTCGCTGATGTGGACCAGGTTTGTGCTGCCCGTTGCGCCATACATCAGTGCAATGCCGTAAAGCAGGAAGGCTGATGCAAAAGCGCCAAGAATGAAGTACTTGATACCGGCTTCTTGTGACTCGGCCCGACGCATATGGCTTGCAGCCAAGACATAGACCGCGATCGACAGGACTTCGAGACCCAGGAACAGCACGATCAGATCGTTGGCTCCGGCCATGACGATGCCACCAGATGCCGACAGCATCAGCAGCACGAAGAACTCGGCCGAGTTGATCTCTTCACGCTCGAGATAATCGTGGGCGAACAACGCGGTGAGCGTGACTGCAGCTGCGATCAGCATTGTCAGCAACATCGAGAAACCGTCGACGCTGTACGCGCTGGCCACGGTCGAGAAACCCGGTACATCGTCTCCGCTGACCCGGCCCCATTGGATGGCGGCGGCAACGATGGTGCCGATACCAGCAAGTACCGCAACGACCGACGGGGTCCGTCGAGGTGCAATGTGTGAGGTCAGCGACCAGACCGTCAGGAAGACCAACGGCACGCCGGCCATGACCAGTAGCGGCGAAAGGCCGCCCCAGTCAACATTGGGGAAGGCGAAGCTGCCGCTGTCTTGCAACAAGAGAATCATTCGTCGTCCTCGGCATGCTCTTCATCGGCACGCGCAGCTTCGTTGTTTGCTTGAACCTCGGCCCAGCCGCCGCCCTTACGGCCTTCGTTGACTGGCTCGTCGAAGCCCTCGACGTTGTCTTGGATGTGCAGGACCAGCGCGTCAACAGCGGGTTCCATGCGATCGATGACTGGCTTGGGGTAGATGCCCATGAACACGATGGCCGCAATAAACGGCACCATGATCGCAATCTCGCGGATGTTCAGGTCTTTGGTCTCGGCGTTCTCTTCGTCGATCGGCCCATGGAAGACCCGTTGGTAGGCCCACAGCAGGTACAACGATGCAAGGATCACGCCGACAGCCGCAGCCACGGCCCACCAGCGATGTGCCACGAAGGCACCGACTAAAATCAGGTACTCGCCGACGAAGCCGTTCAACCCAGGTAGGCCGATCGAGCTCAGCATGACCACCGTGAACGTTGCCGCCATGATCGGTGCAACCTTTTGCAGGCCGCCGAGCTTGGCGATTTCACGAGTGTGGCGTCGTTCGTAGATCCAACCGACCAGCAGGAACAACGCACCGGTCGACACACCATGGTTGACCATCTGCAAGATGCCACCGGTGATGCCTTCGCTATTTAGCGAGAAGGTACCCAACACGATGAATCCCAAGTGGGCCACCGATGAATAGGCAACCAGGCGCTTCAGGTCCTTCTGCATGGTGGCCACGATGGCGCCATAAATGATGCCGATAACACCAAGTGTCAGGAATACCGGAGCGAAGTAATGCGAGGCCTCTGGGAACAGGTACAAGCCGAAGCGCAAGAAGCCGTAGGTACCGAGCTTGAGCATGACACCGGCCAAGATGACCGAACCGGCCGTTGGTGCTTCGGTGTGAGCATCGGGCAGCCAGGTGTGCAACGGGAAGATCGGAACCTTGACGGCGAATGCAACCGCGAACGACAGGAAGATCCAGCGGGCGGCATTGGTGCCGACGGCATCCGACGCTGCGAGCTCACGGATATCAAAGGTCAGCTCATTGCCTGGGGCCTTGGCGTGCAGCCAGACCAGGCTGAGCATGCCGACCAGCATCAGTGCGGAACCGAGCATGGTGTAGATGAAGAACTTCATCGCCGCGTAGTGGCGGTTTCCGTGGCCCCAGTTGGCGATCAAGAAGTACATCGGTACGAGCACGATCTCGAAGAACACGAAGAACATGAACAGATCGAGTGCGACGAAGACACCGAGACAACCGGTCTGCAGAATCAGCAACCAGGCGTAGTACGGCTTGGGGCTGTGCTCGGGAATCACGGCAAAGATCGTGATCGGGAACAACAGCACGGTCAGCACGATGAGCCATAACGAAATGCCATCGACTCCGGCCAGCCAGCTGATGCCAAGTGAGCTAATCCATGACTGTTCGCTGAGGTTCTGGAACGTACCATCGGCCGTTTCAAAGTTCCACAGCAAATAGATGCCGAGAGCAGCCGTCATGATCGTGGTGATCAGGGCGATGATGCGAGCCGTATCGACTCGGGTTGATGGTGTCAGTGCAACGGCGACAGCGCCGAACGCTGGCAACAGGACCAGGACGGGCAAGAGTGGGAAGCCGACATTGGCGGCAAGAACAGCAGACATCATGCGCTCACGACCAGGAAGTAGACCATCAAACCAATTGCACCGAGCGCGATCAGCACGGCATAACTACGCACAAGTCCGTTCTGGACCCTGCGTAAGAAGTTGCCATCGAGCTGAATCAGCTTGCCGACACCGTTTACGGCTCCATCGATAACCTTGCCGTCGAAGTCAGCCAGGGCATCAAAGCCTTTGGAGCCAGGACCACCCATGAAGTTGGACACAGCGTTGTCGTAACCCCAGCCTTGAGCCATGATCGCTGGAGCGTCGGGGCCAGTGCCACCGCGCTTATCGAAGTACAACTTCCAAGCAGCAGCGATGCCGCCAATAGCGCACAGCGTGGCGATCACCGCAAGTGTGAGTTTGGTGCCACCACCTGGCAGGCCATGGAATTCGTTGCTCTTACCATTGAAGTAGAACGACGGTTCGAGCCAACGTTCTAGGAAGTGCAAATCCTTCGTGAACGGCAGATTGAGCACTCCCGCCACGAGTGCAGCGCCAGCCAGCACAACCAGTGGGAACGTCATCGTCCACGGTGATTCATGAGGGTGGCGAAGCGGTAGGTCTTCGTCGGACTCGACAAGTGCTTCGCCGGTCGCTTCGCCAGTCACTTCATCGCGCCAGCGAGCAGGACCAAAGAAGGTCAGTATGACCAGGCGGGTCATGTAGAAGGCCGTCAGAAGTGCCGCAATCAGCAACAGGACAAACAAGACCTTGTTCGCGAAGATGTCGTTGTTGGCATAAATACCGACCAGGATTTCGTCCTTGGACCAGAAGCCCGAGAACGGCGGGATACCGGCAATGGCAAGCCAACCAATTATGAACGTGCCAGCCGTGATCGGCATGAGCTTGGCCAGACCGCCGTAACGCTTCATGTTTTGATCATCGTTCATGCCATGGATGACGGAACCAGAACCCAAGAACATGAGCGCCTTGAAGAATGCATGGGTGATCATATGGAACAGCGCCGCAACGTAAACACCAGTACCGACGGCGACAACCATGAAGCCCAGTTGGCTCACGGTCGAATAAGCCAGGACTTTTTTGATGTCGTCTTGAGCAACAGCGATGCTCGCAGCAAACAAGGCCGTGAACAAGCCGACCCAGGCAATCAAGCTGGGGGCCCAGTCGTAGGAGGCAGCCAGGATCGGGTTGATACGAGCCAGCAGATAGACACCCGAGGTGACCATTGTGGCTGCGTGGATCAGTGCAGAAACTGGGGTTGGACCTGCCATTGCATCGGGCAGCCACAGGTACAACGGGAACTGAGCCGATTTGCCGGCCGCACCAACAAAGACCAGCAAGGCAATAGCGGTGGCGGTGCTGGCAGGAATTGAACCCGAGAACATGTCGCCGTACTCGATCGAGCCGTAGGCGAAGAATGCCAGGAACGTTGCCAGCATGAATCCGAAGTCGCCAACACGGTTGGTGACGAACGCCTTCTTGCCGGCACTGGCGTTGGCCTCGTCGGTGAACCAGAACGAGATCAGGAAGTACGAGCATGCACCCACACCTTCCCAGCCCAGGAAGGTCAGCAGCAGATTATCGCCAAGCACCAGCATGAGCATGGAGAAAGCGAACAGGTTCAGGTAGACGAAGAACTTCGAGAAGTTCGGATCGCCGTGCATGTAGCCAATCGAATACAGATGGATCAGCGTGGCTACACCGGTGATGAACAAGATCATGGTGACCGATAGCGGGTCAGCCAGCAGGCCAATATCCACGCTGAAGTCGCCAGCCACGACCCAATCAAAGAGTTTGACCTGGACGATGCGTTCTCCGCTCTCGCCACCTTCGAGCCCAACCATGCCGGCGAAGACAAGGAGCGAGGCCACGAATGAGCCGCCCATGGCAGCTGTTGCCACCCAACCAGCGACAGGTTCACCGAGTCGGCGACCAAAGAGCATCAAGATGATGAAGCCAAGAAGCGGCAGCAGTGGGACGAGCCACACAAGTTCGACAAGTTGCATATTTGCTAATTGCACAGGTGCTACCACGTCAGCCTCGGAGTGACGATAGGTCGTCGGCCGTTACTTCACTGCGGCGACGCATGATCGCCACGATGATGGCCAGGCCGATAACAACTTCGGCTGCGGCCACGACCAGCACGAAGAACACGGAAATTTCGCCGCCAAGATCGTTCAGCTCATTGCCGAACGTGACGAACGTGAGATTCACGGCGTTGAGCATGAGCTCAACACACATGAACATGATTAATGGATTGCGACGGACCAGTAAACCGGTTGCACCCAGCGCGAACAAGATCGCAGCGAGCACCAGGTACCAGGTGGACGTAAGTTCCATCAGGCGTCCTCCAACTCTTCTGTCTCGTCTGCCCTGCCGGAGCGGTCAGGGATCACAGGCAGTGGGGCGAGTTCGCCCTTGGGTTTGCGGGCCAGCAGCACCGCGCCCACAACGGCGATCGTCAACAGCAAGGCGGTGACTTCGAAGGCAAAGACATAGTCGGTGAACAATGTGCGGCCGAGTTGCTCGATATTAGGAATCGTCTCGGTTCCGTCGGTCTGGTCATCGCCCAGCGCCTCGGTGGCTGAGATAGCCGTGCCGGTAATCGAGTCGACCTTTTCGGCGGTCACGGACTGTTGTCCGGTTGCACCGCCGTCGGCGGCAACGGAGATGAACAGCACAGATAGCGCCAAGACACCAGCGCCAATCGCCAGGGCGATCGGTCGTTGTCCTGCAATGGGTTCAACCGAGAGATCTTCGGCTTGGTCAACACCCAACAGCATGATCACGAAGAGGAACAGCACCACGATGGCGCCGGCGTACACGATGACCTGCACCGCAGCCAGGAACTGTGCGTCTTGATTCAGGAACAACACGGCGACGGCAAACAGCGAGAGCACCAGCGAAAGTGCCGAGTGCACCGGGTTCTTGAACCCGATCAGCCCGAGCGCGCCGATGATCGCCAACAGGCCGGCGATGATGAATACGACAAATTCCATCAGTGGTTGTCCCCTGCCATATTCTCGACCGCCATGTCTTCTACGCCACCTTGCGTGTCGGCCAAGTCCGCGGTTTGGCCGGCCTCGGGGGCGCGGACGCCATAGCCGAGTTCGCCCGACCAGGCGACCTTGCCAACATATGCGGCTGCGCCACTTGGTGAGGTTGCTCGCATCCAGGCCGACGTGTCCTCGTCTTCACCGGGGCGCCAGTCTTCCCACGGCAGATGCTTGGGCTGGCCATCGTCGTCTACAAGAAGTTCTTCCTTGGTGTAGATGGCATCTTGGCGATTGGTGAACGAGAACTCGAACATCTTCGTTTCGGTGATCGCCTGCGTGGGGCAGGCCTCGACGCACAGGTCGCAGTGGATACATCGCAGGTAGTTGATCTCGTAGACGAAGCCATAACGTTCGCCTGGTGAGACCGGGTCATCGATTGGGTTGTCGGCACCGCGCACATAAATGCAGTTCGCGGGGCAAACACCGGCGCAAAGCTCGCAGCCGATGCACTTCTCCATGCCGTCTTCGTAACGATTCAACACATGGCGGCCGTGCATACGCAGCGGCTTTTCGCGCTTCTCGTCGTCGAAACGACCACCCTTGTAGTCGCCCGTGACGCGCTCATCAAAGAGCTTGCCGAACGTCAGCTTGAAGCCTTCGAGGCCTTCGAACAATCCCATTACAGAGCACCGCCCATTAGTCGAATCCCTCTCCTGCTAGACGTTTACGTTTGCCGCTCTGCACCGCCGCATTGAGCAAGAACCCCATAAGCATGAGTCCAGCGAAGCAGATCACAGCGACCAGCGGACGGTTCCAACCCTTGGTAGCGGCGATGTCGAGTGTGACCAGGGCAACGATCCAACCGAGTGACAGCGGGATCAGCACCTTCCAGCCCAGGTCCATGAGCTGGTCGTATCGGAAGCGAGGGAGTGCGGCCCGGAACCAGACGAAGGTGAAGCAGAATGCCAGCACCTTGAGCAGGAACCACAGGATGCCCCACGCCCAGCCAAAGCTTTCAAAGAATGGGATTGGGCCGTCGGGCCCGCCGAAGAACAGCGTGACCATGATTGCCGACATGGTGACGACATTCATGTACTCGCCCAGGAAGAACAGGGCGAAACGGATCGACGAATACTCGGTGTGGAACCCGCCGACAATTTCTTGTTCGGCTTCGACAAGGTCGAACGGCGGACGATTGAGCTCGGCTGTAGAGGCAATCAAGAACACGATGAACGGGATGAATCCAGTTATCCATAGGTTCCAATTCCAACCGTCGGCTTGGCCAGCGACAATGTCGTGCGTGGACAACGTGCCCGACTTGACCAGAACAGCGACCAGTGAAAGACCCAGAGCGGCTTCGTAGGAGACCATCTGTGCCGATGCACGAACAGAACCAAACAATGGGTACTTGGAGCCTGATGACCAGCCGGCAAGCATGATGCCGTAGACCGCAAGCGACGACAGCGCCAACACAAACAAGATACCGACTGGTGGATCAGCAATCTGCAGCTGAGTGGTGTTCCCCCACCAGCTGACCTTGCCGTCAGCATTGTCGAAGTCGCCACCGATCGGCACGACCGTAAAGATCAAGAACGCAGGTATCAGGGTGAGATACGGGGCCAGCCGGAAGATCGCTGAGTCGCCTCGGTCGGCGCTAGGAAGCAGATCCTCTTTGAAGAACAACTTGATGCCATCGGCCAACGTCTGCAGCAGACCAAATGGGCCGGCGATAGTCGGCCCCATGCGGTTGGTCATGTCGGCGTGTAGCTTGCGCTCGAACCAGATCATGAGCAAAACACTGACCATGAGCATGGCAAAGGCCACGCCCACCTTGAGTGCAACGATCAGGACTTCTTCGAGGCCGACGCCGCCAACGAACAGCGGGTCTACAGCGAGCGGGAGCGATGTCATACGGTTTCGATCCGGATATCGGTGACGAGCTCGTTCATATCGATGAGCGAGCGAACGTCGAGGCCAGCATGATTATGTGCAACAGCCGCGATGCCAGAGGCAACGCGATCATCGATGACAACCAGGCCTTCGATCGATGAGCGCTGTGAGCTGAGCCGCACAGTGGCGCCAGACTCGACGCCGAGCTTGGAGGCCTCGGCCGCGCTGATACGGACCGCACCCCGGTCGCTCAGTTCAGCGATCGAGGGGCACATAGTTGTCCGAGTGCCACGGTCGTACATGGTGCGATCAAGGACCAAGCGGAACGAATAGCTGTCATAGGCAGGTGCGGGTGTTGGTGCACCTTGATCGGTCCATGCAGGACCACCCGTGACGAGCACGCCATCATCGGCAGCTTCGATTGCTGATGCATCGGCATCAGCATGCATGGCCGAGAGTGCAGCGATTTCGTTGGTTATCTCGGTGACCGAGGCGAAACCCATGTCTTTACCAAGACGTACTGCAAGTTCGGCAGCGATCATCCAGTCGGCACGAGCTGTTCCCGGAGGGGTGACCTTTTGTCGAACCGACGTGATGCGACCTTCGAGGTTGGTGTGGCTGCCGTCGACCTCGCCAAATGCTGCTGCGGGCAGCACGATGTCAGCGCCATGGGCAGCCGACGGGTTGACGAACGGATCGATGGAGACAACCAAGTCAGCACCGTCGAGCGCAGCCTGGGCCAGCTCTGGGTCAGGGAAGTCTGCGAGTGGATCGGCTCCAAGCAGGAAGAGCACAGCAATCTTGCCGGCGGCTGCGTCGGCCAGGATGGCGGCCGTGTCGCGGCCCGGCTTAGCCGGAACCGATCCCCATGCGGTGGTGAACGCGGCCCGAGCCGCATCGAGAGAGCTGCGGCCTGGAAGCATGCCAGGGGTAAGGCCCAAGTCGATGGCGCCATGCACGTTGCCACGGCGCAGCGCTGGCAGGAAACGAACGGTGTCGAGCGAGGCGAAGGCATTGATCGCGTCGACTGTCAGCGAGGCGTTGTCGGCCAACGATGTGCGACCACAGATCACCGACACAGAGTCAGCACTGGTGAGCGCAGCCGAGGCTGCAGCAAGTTCATCGCCACCGGTGCCGGTCACGAGCGCAGCGGCAACCGAAGCGACCTCGCCGGGGCGCACACGCACCGAGTGAGCGGCGTGCTTGGTCAGACCAGTTTTGTTTGGCGTGAGCTCGATAAGCGTTGCACCGTCGTGGACGACGGCATGGCGAAGCCGCAAGTAGAGCGAGCCGAGTTCTTCTTTGGGGTCACCGCTGAGAAGCACAATAGTGCCGCCCTTGGCGCAGGCTTCGGAGATTGTGGTTCGTGGCATCGATGCCACGATGTCGGCGGGCAACCCATCACCCATCTGGGCATCAATGCTGTCGGTACCAATGACACCCTTGGCGAACCGGGCCCAGGCGTACTGGCCCTCATTCGTGAGCTGAGCGCCACCAAGCACGGCGACCGATTCAGGACCGGCGTTGTTGTTCGCATCTTCGAGTGCCGCCACTAGGCGTTGCAGCGCAACAGCCCAGGTGGTTGCAACAAGTTCATCGCCGCCATCGTCAACATTGCCCAGACCATCGCCGCGCATGAGCGGCGCGGTCAGCCGCTGTTCGCTCATGGTTGCTTCGAAGCTGAAGCGGTCACGATCAGTGAGCCAGCCCCAGTTCACGGCGTCCGAATCGACACCCAGGTACCGAAGGACCTCGTTGCGAGAAGACTGGATGGTGATGCGGTCGCCCATTGGGTTGGGATAGGTCGAGGCGACTTCGGACAAGTCCCAGGGACGAGCCTTAAATCGGTACGGCTTGGCGGTAAGTGCCCCAACCGGGCAGATCTGCACTGTGTTGCCGCTGAAGTACGACGCAAACGGGTCGTCGGGGAAGGTGTTGACCTCGGTCTGGTTGCCACGACCCATGAAGTGAATCAGTGGGTCGCCAGCAACCTCGTCAGCAAAGCGGGTGCAACGATCACACAGAATGCAACGTTCACGGTCCAGGTAGACAGTGTCACTGATCGGGATCGGCTTCTCGAAATGGCGCTTCTCTTCGACGAACCGGCTTTCGCCAGGCCCATATGACATGGTCTGATCTTGCAACGGGCATTCGCCACCCTTGTCACAAACCGGGCAGTCGAGCGGGTGATTAATCAGCAGCAGTTCCAAGACGCCATCTTGGGCCTTCTTCACGACGTCGGTCTCGGTCTCGACGACCATGCCTTCGCTGACCGTCAACATGCACGATGGTGTCAACGCTGGACCGCGGCCGGTGTCGACCTCGATCAAGCACATGCGACACATGCCCACCGGCGTCATACGTGGGTGGTAGCAGAAGCGCGGCACATAAACGCCGGCGTCTTCGCACGCGTCGATCAAGTTGCGACCGGGAGCGGCGTAGAAGACTTCGCCGTTCACCGTGATCGGCACGCCTGGCGGCGGTGCGGGCTCTTCGATTTCGACCTCGTCGGTCTCGATCTCGTCTGTCGTGTCAGTCATGCGGAACCCACCGGAATCACTCGGCGATCAGAAAGGGTGATGTAGTCCTCGAACTCGTTGCGGAAACGTTCGATCGACGATGCGATCGGCGATACCGCAGACGGGCCGAGGGGGCAGATCGTTGTCTGCTTGGGTGGCCACGCAATACCGGGGCTGATGTTCTCGCAGACCTCGATGAGCAGCGCTAGGTCACTGGGCCGGCCGTGACCAGCGATGATGCGACTCAGAATTCGTTCGAGCCAGGTTGTGCCTTCGCGACATGGTGTGCACTTGCCGCAGCTCTCTCTGGCGAAGAAGCGCACCAGGTTGTGACAGGCCTTGACCATGTCGGTGTCTTCGTCCATGACCACGATGGCGCCGGAACCAAGCATGGAACCGGCCTGGTCGACCGCGGTCTTCTCGAGCGGCAGGTCGAGGTGTTCTTCGTGAAACCAGGGTGCTGACGCCCCACCGGGGATGAACGCCTTGAGCTTCTTGCCGTCACGCACACCACCGGCATAGTCGCTGCCTTCGATGATGTCTCGGAACGTAGTCGTGCCGAATTCGACTTCGAACACGCCGGGGTTGTTTACGTGGCCGGACACGGCGAAGACGCGAGTGCCCTTGGAGTTCTCGGCACCCATAGCGGTGTAGGCCTCGGCACCGTGCTCGACGATCCACGGCAGGTTGGCCAGGGTCTCGACATTGTTCACGATGGTCGGCTGGCCGTACAGGCCCACAGCTGCGGGGAAGAACGGGGGCTTTAGGCGAGGCATACCCCGGTTGCCTTCAAGGCTTTCGATCAGCGCTGTCTCTTCGCCCACGATGTAGGCACCCGCACCCCAGTGCAGCACGATGTCGACGCTGAAGTCAGTACCCAGAATGTTCTTGCCAACGTAGCCGGCTTCGTAGGCTTCGTTCAGCGCGGCGGCAACCCGTTCTTGGGCATGTGCCATTTCGCCACGGATGTACAAGAAGCACTGTGTCAGGCCAACGGCATAACACGCCAACAAACATCCCTCGATGATCTGGTGTGGGTCACGCTCGAGTAGTTGGCGGTCCTTGTAGGTGCCGGGCTCAGATTCGTCACCGTTGACCACCAGATAACGGGGCCACACGCCCGGAGGACAGAAGCCCCATTTGACACCCGCTGGGAAGCCAGCGCCGCCGCGGCCGAGCACGCTCGCAGCCTTGACCTCGCCATGTACAGCTTCGGGAGTCATGTCGAGTGCCTTGCGCAACGAGGCATAACCGCCGGTTGCAACGTAGGTGTCGATTTTGTGCGCTTCAACATTATCGAAGCGTCGGGTCACGACTTTTTCAAACGGCATTAGTTCCCGCTTTCGGCAGCTGCAGGTTCGGGCCACCAGGCCGGAGGATCATCACTCTCGACCATGGCATTGCCTGCGGCTCTATCTTCGGGAATGCTCTGGCGAATCAGCGCCAACGTGCCGTGTTTGGGGACACTGACCGAACCGTCACGGATGCCGTCGACGAGAGTGTCGAACCCAGCATTGTCGACCTTGTTCATATAGCGGTAGTTCACTTGCAGACACGGCGCTTCGGTGCATGCAGCGATGCACTCGACACCTTCGATGCTGATGCCATCGTCGGTCACGGTGCCCTGACGCACACCCAAGGCCTCTTCGGCATGGTGAATCAAATCGTCGGCACCAAGCAGATGGCACGCAATGCCGTGGCAAATATTGATGCGATAATCGCCAACCGGTTCACGCTTGAACATCTCATAGAACGAACACGTGCCCAGCACTTCGGCTGGCATGAGGTCGAGCAGTTCGGCGAGGTGTCGCATGGCATCGTCAGCGACGTAACCATCCTGCTCCTGCGCAAGATGCAGCAACGGAATCAGAGCACTCTTCTTGCGCGGGTACCGGCTAATGATGTCAGCCGCCATCCGAAGGTTGGAGTCGTTAAGACGAGCCATTAGCGGTCTACCTCGCCTAGCACTGGATCAACACTTGAGATAATTGCGACGACGTCGGCGACGAGGGCGTCTTGCATCATGTGCGGCATGGTTTGCAGGTTTACGAAACTGGGGGCGCGAATGTGCATGCGGTACGGATTTGGGCCACCATCGCTAACCATGTAGCAACCGAGCTCGCCGCGTGGCGATTCGACCGCCACGTAGACCTCACCCTCGGGGACCTTGAAGCCTTCGGTGAAGATCTTGAAATGGTGGATCAGCGCTTCCATTGACTCGTCGATACGAGCCCGTGGTGGCGGCGTGACCTTCTTGTCTTGCAGGCGATAGTCACCTGTTGGCATCTTCTCCATGCACTGCTGCACGATCTTGATGGACTCGCGGGCCTCGTTCAAGCGAACGGCATAACGATCGAAGCAATCGCCATAGGTGCCAACAATGATGTCAAAGTCGAGTTCGTCGTACTTCAGGTACGGCATGTCACGGCGTAGGTCCCAGGCGTAGCCGGAGCCTCGCAAGATGGGGCCTGTTACGCCCAGAGCCAGGCATTCTTCGACATTCATGGCGCCAACACCTTGTAGGCGTTCGCGAAAGATTGGCTGGCCGGTAAGCAGTTCGTCGAACTCGTCGATCAGGGGCGGCAACAGTTCCAGGAGCCCAGCGATGTCTTCGCGCCAGCCGTCATGAAGATCCACCGCTACCCCGCCAGGACGGATGTAGTTGTGGTTCATACGCAGACCGGTGATTTTTTCTAGGATGCGCAGCGTTTCTTCGCGTAGTCGGTTGCCGTACAACATCATGGACACAGCGCCGACGTCCATGCCGTTGGTGGCTTGGAACAACATGTGCGAGGAGATGCGATTGAGCTCGCACATCATGGTGCGGATCCATTGGGCACGAGGTGGAACCTCGATGCCGAGTAGTTCTTCAGTTGCCAGCGAGAAGACCAGTTCGTTGAACAGCGGCGATGCGTAATCCATGCGGGTCACGTTGGTGCCGCCCTGCAGGTAGGACAGCTGCTCGCCGGTCTTTTCCATGCCAGTGTGCAGGTAACCAATGACGGGCTTTGAGCGCAGAACCTGTTCGCCTTGCATCTCCAAGACAAGCCGAAGCACACCATGGGTTGACGGGTGGACCGGGCCCATGTTGACGATCATTGGCTCGTCACTGAGCGGATCAACGTCGACCGTTTCGACCATCGCTGCATCGGCTTCGTCAATACGGAGCACGGCGCTATCGTCGCCGCGGCGAAAGACGCGCTCGGCGGGGTTAATCGAAGCTGGTTGTTCAAGAAGCGTCATATGCAACCTCAGACGGTTGGAAGAAGGAGAGAATCACCGGGGCGCAGCTGCGCCCTTGAACTGCACAGGTACCGAACCAACACCGAAGTCTTTGCGGAGCGGGTGGCCATCCCAATCGGGAGGCATCAGTATCCGGGTCGGGTCAGGATGATTGTCGAAGACAACACCGAACATGTCGAAGGCTTCGCGTTCCATTGCTTCGACACCGGGGAAGAGATCGAACAAGGTGGGCACGGTCGGATCTGATTCGGCGACTTGGACTCGCAAGCGAGCCCGGCGAGGCGGCGTATGCGCGATCATGTTCACCACGATCTCGAACCGCTCGGGCGCGACACCTTGTGGCAACGAGCGGCCACCGTGGGTGAGATAGTCGACACCACACAGGTCGATGACGGACACATAACCATCGGCCTTCATGGCCGCGATTGTCGGCACGTACTGCTCGACGCTTGGGTGCAGCACAACCTGGCCCGGTGAATCCGAGACAAGTGCCCCGTAGAGGGTGGCGGGTTCGGCTGGTGTAGCAGCCTCCGCGTCGCCACTCATCGGCTCAGCACGATCTGTGTATCGGTTTGACCATCGCGTTGTTCTACGACAATGCCAGCGCCAGCACCGGTTGCATCGCGGCGCTTAAGGAGCTCACCGGTTTCGATCTGCTTATGCAGGGTGACGATTGCGTGCAGCAGAGTCTCAGGACCAGGAGGGCAGCCAGGCACATAGACATCGACCGGTACGATCTGATCGACACCTTGAACCAGTGCATAGTTGTTGAACATGCCGCCGCTTGACGCGCAGACACCCATCGAGATAACCCACTTGGGTTCCATCATCTGGTCATAGATCTGGCGTAGTGCAGGTGCCATCTTCTGGCTGACTCGGCCGGCGACGATCATGACATCGGCCTGGCGTGGTGAAGCTCGGAACGCCTCCATGCCGAAGCGGGCCAGGTCATAGTGCGGGCCACCGGCCGCCATCATCTCGATAGCGCAGCAAGCCAGACCAAAGGTGGCTGGCCATAGGCTGCGAGCTCGACTCCAGCTGACCAGATCTTCGATCTTGGCAGTTAGGAAATTGTGTTCAAGGCCGCCCAAGCCATTGTCTTTGACATCGTCAACAATACCCATCAGGCGACCTCTCGTTCGATAATTTCTTCGATGGTCTCGGCACCTTGTTGGCCATGCTCGCGGCCCTTGGTACCCACTCGGCGGATCGTCGAGCTGGTGGTTCGGGTATTTGTGACCTGGCTGATTGGTCGAGCGACTCGCTTGACCGGGCCCCATTCCAGTGCGCCGTTGCTGATCAGGTACACGAATGACTCGAACACAGCGAACGAGAAGATGCCGATAGCGACGAGGCCGAAGGTCCCGAGATAGTCAAACACCAAGGCGTAGGGGTACAAGAAGATGACTTCGATATCGAACACGATGAAGATCATGGCAACCAGGAAGAACTTGACCGGGAATCGCGTCGGGTTCCGAGTGTCGCCGCCGCTCACGCCGCACTCATACGGCATGCTCTTGACCGGTGTCGGCCTGTTTGGTGCAAGAAGTCGTGACGCGATCAGGCTGAGCAGTGCGAACAGCACACCCAACACAAACAGCATGACGACAGGAAGGTATTGACCCAACATCGCTAGTTTCGCTTCCTACCGGTGATCTTGGTAGTCGTGGTGCGGGCCCAGGACAGCATGGTCAGGACTCGAGGCCCTTTTCGCGGAGACCCAGATCCCGCCAATGCAACACCAGACAGGTGAGCAGGAACAGGATCAGCGACACGAGCGTAAACAGGCCAGGGATCAGACGCAGGTTGCCCAAGTTTCGAGTCATCACAACGGAATAGGTTGGCTGGTCAGGGTCGATCTCGGGTACTGGCGGCGGCTTAGCCGGGTCAGCGATCTTTTCGATCGTCTGCTGCACGTTCACCACGGTGTAGTTCGTGGGGTGTGTGATCTGGGCAGTGCTGCTGACCTTGTGTGAAATGCGATCCCAGAGGCCAGTTCCGGTGCGCTTTTCTTTGCCGCCTTGTTGAAAGGCGTCGAGAACTAGGAAATCGCCCTCGGGGAAGAGGTCTCCGCGGAGGAATGCGTCGGCGGTTGCCGCTGCTTCACCTGACTGCGAGGTCGACTGCAAGATCCAGCCGTTGAGGCGCAACAGACCTTCTTCTTCGGCCCATTCTTCGATCGTTGGGGCCAAGGCCTCGAGCTGACTCAGCGTGATCTGGTCGATACGCAACATGGCGTTGTCGATGTCTTCAGCAATCTTGGCCTGCAGCGCTGCACCTTCGAGGAAACGTGGGTCGTCAGAGCCAATTCCGTCGTTTGCCGTGATCGCAGAGTCTTCGATCTCGGCCTGGCGAGCCGCGATCTGGGCATCGAAGAGTTCGTCTTGTTGGCTGCGCGACAGCTGCTCGACGATGGCGAGTTCGTCGTCACCGCTCACGCCGAACATGTCGTGCGCGATCGTCTCGAGACGTCCCGCTTCGGTTTGTGGATTGATGATCTTCTGGGCGAACACGTTGCGAGATTGGCCGGTGTAGGCCATGAGCAGATCGACAGCCCGTGGGGTGCAGAGCGCCCAGGTATTTGCTGACGGATCAAGAGCGACCGCTGCAACACCATTTGGTGGCGGGAAATGGTTCGTGTCGTTGAAACAGTTGCCATCGAGTAAGTCGTCGACGTTGCCGACGAACGCTTCTTGCAGACCCTCAACCTCGGCGCCAGGGGCGTCAATGAAGACATCCTGGACTTCCCAGGTCGGCAGTGAGCCAGCCCAGCCAATGCCATAGATCCACCAGAAGACGCCCATAACAAACAGCCAGCCCCAGAAGCCAGCCAGCGCAATAAGCGAGCCGAGTCGGGCACCAGTGTTCGTAACAAGTATTAGCCACACCGAACCGGCAAGCACTGCCAGGCCAAGTGCCACGGTAAGCAAACCGCGAATTTCAGGGTCCCAGCCGAGGCCGGCAACGATATCGATCATGCCCATCATGAGTCGAGTGACCTTTCGTAGGCCACGATGGCCTCGATCTGTTCTGGAGTCAGAATGCCATCGCGAGCGATGATCTCGCCGTCATGTGCTTCGAGCGAGATGACGTTGGTACCAGCACAGTGGCCGGTGATTCGATCGAGCTCGATACGAGGCACGACACCTACCGCATCAGCTTCGGCCCAACAGCCGCCGAAGCCAGGCATCTGGCCTCCGCCGTCACCTTGGCCATAGGCGCCGTAAGCAGCACCGTTCTCGCTACCTGTAATGATGAACGTCACCATTTCTTCGGATGTTTCAAACTGGTCGCGTACACCGACCAGGCTTGGCGCAAAGCCGCCACCGCCGTTCACAACCGGATCGATAAGCGGATTTTCAGGGTAATCATTGGCGTTGTAGCTATAGCCAGCGCTGTGGCAACGGGCGCAACCGTAGGCACCACCCGCGGCTGGGTTGTTGAACAACAATTCGCCATAGAGCAACTGATCTGAGTCTGATGCCGCCAGAATCTCGTCGGCGAGAGCCGACAGGTCGTTCTCAAGATCTTTCTTGTCCGCAGATAGTGCATCGATCTGCGTGGCCAAAGTCGCGGCTTCGTCGGCTTCTGAATCCATCTCCGCGAGGTCGCCTTCGAGGTCATGGATCAGGTCGGCCAGCCGGAGCTGTTCGGCGTAGATAGCTGCATTGTCCTGGCGCGCCTTGAACAAGGCAGAGCCAGAAAGGCCAGCGTCTACGCCCTTGGCGATCTCTTCAGGGGACTTCTGTTCGGCCGACAGATAGGCGATGACCTTGTCGAGCTGCTGCTCAGTCATTGCGCCACCACCAGGTGCGCCCCACGCTGGCATTGGTGAGTTCGGTCTGCCGTAGTTCAACACGTACTTGAGCTCGTCGTACGTGAAGCGGTCGAGCACCGCACCCAACGAAGGAGCAGTCCATTGCACGCGTTCCACGAACACGCCGTTGGTGTCTACCAGGCTGAAGTCGGTAGCAAGACCACCGTCGCCGTTGGCGGAACCATGGCACTGGGCGCAGTTGGCCTCGTACAGATTGGCGCCTTGGGCAACCGATTGGGTGTCAGTGAAATCGACCAAACCCTCTTGGCGCCCTGGTTCACCCAGCCAGTACAGCGGCAGGGCAAGGGCGATGATGGTTAATGTAACCAGTCCGCCGGTTAGCGAAAGATCGAGACGCTTCGTCTCCATCTCCTCGTCGGACATAGCTTCTTTTCGGTTAGCTGCGAGCTCGATCTCGGCACCCGTCTCATGACGACCTTCGAGCCAGTTAAACAGCCAATACACAGCCATTGCCAACAGGACGATGCCTGTTATGACGTAGCCGATTTGGCGCTGTGTCGATGCAGCGATCACAGGATTATCCATGGGTTTGGTTCGGTACTTCTCTCTCGATCAATGTTGCAAAGACCATGCGATGCTACTTAGCGATTCATCGTTAGTGACTGGCTTCGCCGATGCAGTTTGGCCCTTCGGCCTCTTGCCCGGTTGTATTTGTCCCGATTGCAGGGCCCTGAATGACTTCGGCAGTCTTGACGATCAACTCGCCACCGCCCGTTATTTCCACCGCGAAGCGATCCATACCGCGAGGCGCTGGTCCTCCGCGTTTCTCGCCAACGCGATTGTATTTGGAGCCGTGGCACGGGCACTCGAACCACTGTGAAGTGGCACAGCTCGGAACACGACAACCCAAATGTGGGCACTTCTGGAATAAGGCCACAACGCCGACCTCCATGCCGGCAAGCTCAGCGGCTGAGTAAACGCTGCGAGCACGTTCGATCGCGCCAGCTGGATACTCAGTCAGCCATGCACGGCCTTCGGGGCGGTACAAGAAGCCGCCGCCGTCGCGAATACCCTGCACGATGTCGGTGACCTTGCCCATATTGATCGGTGCGCCGAAGCCAGTGATGAATGGTGGCCAAAGAAAGGCCAACAAGCTGGCACCAAAGCCACCCAAACCGAGGGTGAAGCTACCAATGATGGAGCGGTTCAGGAACTGGCGGCGGGCAACGCCGGTCTGTTCTGGATCCGGAGCAACCCACTCGGTCAGCTCAGACGGAGAGGCTTTAACAACAGCCTGACCTTCGCGGCGAGCAAGGGCGACGGACCGTTCGACTTCCTTGCCAGTCGCACCCGTAGCCAGTTCGCCGTCGTTAGCGAAATTGTCGCCCATAGAGACAGCAGTTTCGGTGATCGTGACAGTGCCGCGGTCGCGCGACAGGGTCTCTCGTGACAGCCGTCCGGTTGCGGAATCTGCGTCGCTATTGCGAAGCGTGGCGACAACGGTGATCGCAGCAAACACCACAAGTGCGGCAATTACGATCAGGGCGATAGTCATGGCTGGCCTTTCTTAACTCTGTTGGGGGGCTGTGGCACGGATGGTGTATCTGATTTGATCAGAATCAACTTATAGCTCGAAGAACAGGCCGGCTTCCCAAGGGAAGACGAAGTTGAAGCCTGGGCCTCGGAAGAATGAACCAATCATGACGAGCACGGTCCAGAACATAAGATGAACGGTCATGATCGAGATAGCAAACTTGCGCTTCTCTGGCTTATTGGAAGGGTTCTTGTCGAGGTAAGGGGCCAAGATCAGCAAGATCAGAGCGAAACCAGGCAGCGTCACGCCCGCGACCATGGGATGGAACATGGTGAGCAATTCCTGAAGGCCCAGGAAGTACCACGGGGCTTTCGAGGGGTTTGGCGTGGCGTTGAAGTCAGCCAGTTC
>Ga0307994_1000364_pt1 | contig 32480 bp, 28 predicted proteins | sample EllFjometagen261_FD_203171 | JGI IMG/M metagenome (GOLD analysis project Ga0307994, IMG submission 203171) | Marine microbial communities from Ellis Fjord, Antarctic Ocean - #261 | ecosystem: Environmental > Aquatic > Marine > Unclassified | place: Southern Ocean | collected 2014-11-02 | reverse complement strand
AGAAGCGAGAGGGGTATTTCTAGTGTCGCACCAGAGCGAGCTCATAGCGACCGACATCCAGGGCTACCTGGCCGAACACGAACGCAAAGACCTGTTGCGGTTTTTGACTTGCGGCAGCGTTGACGATGGCAAGTCAACCCTTATCGGTCGATTGCTGCACGACTCGAAGATGATCTATGAAGATCAGCTTGCCGCCCTCACTGCTGACTCGACCACCCAGGGAACTACCGGCGAGGCTCCTGATTTGGCGCTGCTGACCGATGGTCTCAAGGCAGAGCGCGAGCAGGGCATCACCATCGATGTTGCCTACCGCTACTTCTCCACGGCTCGCCGCAAATTCATCATTGCCGACACACCCGGGCACGAGCAGTACACCCGCAATATGGTCACGGGGGCATCAACATGCCAGCTGGCGATCATCCTGATAGACGCCCGGTATGGCGTGCTGGCCCAGACCAAGCGCCACACTTTTATTGCCAGCCTGCTGGGCATCCGCAATGTGGTTGTGGCTGTCAACAAGATGGATATCGCTGATTGGTCCGAGGCTCGTTTCAACGAGATCTGCGAGGACTATCGCGACTTCTCCAAGTCTCTCGATCTTGTCGATCCTTACTTCTTGCCCATGTCCGCACTACTCGGCGACAACGTCGTCGACGCGGGCGACAATTTGGGCTGGTTCAGCGGCCCAACGCTGATGGAGCATCTCGAAACGGTCGACGTCGAAGTTGGCATCGATCTTGAACGCTTCCGCATGCCCGTCCAGATGGTCGTGCGGCCAGATCTAGACTTCCGTGGCTTCGCCGGAACGATCTCGGCTGGCATGTTGAAACCCGGTGACCGGGTTGCATCGATGCCATCAGGGTTCGAGTCGAACGTTGACCGCATTGTCACCTTTGACGGCGACCTCGATGTTGCTGGTCCCGGGCGAGCAGTAACCGTCACGTTGACCGACGAGATCGATGTCAGTCGCGGTGACCTGCTCGTGAAGGCCGGCGAGCAACCGCTTCGCTCCCATGACATCGATGCCATGGTCGTCTGGATGGACGACACGGAGCTTGAACCGGGCCGGCAGTACGTGCTGCAGTCGACCAATGGTTTGAGCAATGCTTCGGTTTCCTCGATCCGGTATCGCATTGAGATCAACACGCTGGAACAGGAAGCGGCGACGTCACTAGCCCTGAACGACATTGCTCACTGCACCATCACGAGCGATCGTGAACTGCTCTTCGATCCATATGGGGTCAACCGCCAGACTGGTTCGTTCATCCTGGTCGATCGCATGTCCAATGCGACCGTTGCCGCAGGCATGATCACCGGTGTGTCCTCGTCATGGGACCAGGCACCCGAAGCAAGCCTGACTCGCCAGGTCTCCGACATCACACCGACTGAACGGGCGGCGCGTCTTGGTCAGCAGCCATGCACGATCTTGCTCACCGGTCTCAGTGCTGCTGGAAAGTCCACGATCGCGACCGCTCTCAGCCGCCGTCTTTTTGACCTAGGCAAGACGGCTATCCGTCTCGATGGCGAGAACATCCGAATGGGTATTAGTCGTGACTTGGGGTTTAGCGCACAAGAACGTTCCGAAAACCTTCGACGTGTTTCGGAGCTGGCACTGCTGATGAACAAGCAGGGTCTGATTTCAATCGCAGCGCTCGCAGCTCCTAAGGCGTCGGTGCGCAGCCAGGCTCGCGATCTGATCGGCACCGAGCACTATCTCGAAATCTTCGTCGATACACCCATCGAGGTTTGCCGAGATCGCGATCCGAATGGCCTGTACGAGGCCGCCGATCGCGGCGACATCCCTCAGTTCCCCGGTGTGTCGGCAACCTATGACCGACCAACCGACATGGATCTGCGGGTCGACACGTCGGTGCAGTCCATCGGCGAGTGCGTCGAGCAGATCTTGGAACTCATGACAAGTCGGGGGTTCCTCGATGGCTGACCAGACGGCTCGGCCCGAGCCGGTCTCGGCGAACATCGTGCGAGCCGAAGGTCATGTCGACGGTCCTGCCCGGGCGAAGAACCTGGGCCACTTATCGCGGACCGTGTGGTTCACTGGGCTGTCCGGGTCGGGCAAATCGACGCTGGCATTTGCGGTCGAACAGGCGTTGATCGAAAAGGGTGTCGCTGCCTATGTGCTCGATGGCGACAACATTCGCTTTGGCTTGAATCGCGATTTAGGGTTTGCGCCCGAAGACCGCACCGAGAATATTCGCCGCATCGGCGAGGTTTGCCGGCTCTTCCAGGACGCAGGCATGATTGTCTTGACAGCATTCGTGTCGCCGTACCTTGCCGACCGAGACGCGGTTCGAGCGCTACATCCGCAAGGGTCGTTCATCGAGGTATTCGTGGACACACCAATCGAGGTCTGCGAAGCCCGCGATGTCAAGGGTTTGTATGCCAAAGCTAGGGCCGGCGAAATACCGGAGTTCACCGGAATTTCTGCACCGTACGAACCGCCCGTCAACCCCGAGATCACAGTTGATACGTCGAACCCACTCGCCGAGTGCGTTGCTCAAGTGGTCGCTCAACTCGATCTGTAGCCACTCTCGGTTCGGGTGTTGGTCACATCAGGGTCATCCCCGATGAAACTTGTCTGCTGGCAGGGCACTATCAATGGATGAGCAGTCCTGTGACTACCCTCGAAGCCGAGGTGAAGCCCGTGCGCACAGCAGTCATTTCAGCAAACAGGGTCACGAAGAGCTTCGGCTCGACCAATGTCCTGACCGACATTTCAGTTGACTTTCCCGCCGGGATTACCGGCCTATTGGGTTCGAACGGCGCTGGCAAGACAACCTTGCTCTCGCTCGCTCTCGGATTCGAGCCCCGCAATGGCGGAGACCTGACGGTGCTCGGCCACGACCCACAGACTGCAGGGCCTGAGGTTCGGGCACAGATTGGTTATTCGCCCGAGCATCACCATCTGCCAGCCGACGTACAGGCCGCCGATCTGGTGCGGCATATGGCCCAGCTTCACGGCCTTCCTCAACAAGCCAGCACAGAGCGCGCCAGTGATGCCCTGTGGCTGGTCGGCCTGGGAGAAGAGCGATTTCGCCCGATTGGGACCATGTCGACGGGCCAACGTCAGCGCGTAAAACTCGCCGCAGCGATTGCCCATGATCCTGCGCTCGTACTGCTAGATGAGCCAACAGACGGCTTGGACCCGGTGCAGCGCGACGACATGCTCGAACTGATTCATCGGGTTGGTAACGAGTACGGCATCAGTGTGGTGTTGTCGTCGCACCTGCTCGAAGAGGTCGAACGCATCTGCGATCATGTCGTGATCATCTCGAACGGTGTCGTCATTCGCAGCGGGAACATCGACGAGATGCGTGGTGACCGAACCGGTGTCATGGTCGAACTCGACGGCGGCCACGAACTTGTCGCAGCGACCTTGCGTGAAGCCGGTTTGGTCGTCGACATCGTGGGCAGCAGACTGATGGTCGACGCACCACCGCAACCTGGCGCTGATCCGTATTGGATCCACGACTACATCCGCGACGTTGTTGCCTGGGCCGAGGTTGGTATGAGACGACTTGGCGATCAGACGATCTCACTCGAAGACGTTTTCCTCGCATCAAACGACGCAGCTGCATTGGCGGCACGGCCATGACCAGCCAGATTCATGACTTGGGCTACCGCTCCTATGACGGTGAACGCTCGGGTGTCGCCTGGGCCGTTCGCAGCCTTGCCTTGCACAGCGTGCGCCGGGCGCTAGGGCTGAAGCGAGCCGGCAAGCACAAGATCGTGCCGGCACTCACCATCATCCTGGCGTTCTTGCCCGCAATCGTGATGGTCGGCTTGTCGGCGTTCTTGCCGGACTTCAGTCTTGATGATCTGTTCAGCTATGGGGACTACTACGGCTTTACTAGCTTCGCCTTGTTTCTGTTCACCGCAGCAGCGGCGCCGGGTGTGCTTACGACCGACCGCACCAGCGGCATGCTGGCGATGTATCTGGCGTCGCCCCTGAATCGAACGACGTATGTCTTGGCAAAGGGGATCGGCATCTTTGCGGTGATGCTTCTGGTCACGGTCGCCCCGATTGTTTTCTTGGTGATCGCCTACACGCTTGTTGGCGCGGGGCCGGGAGGAGTACTCGACTTCTTGGAACTGATGGGTCGCGCCTTTCTTGCTGGCACGATCTCTGCCGCGTTCTATACCGGCCTTGGCATCTTCGTCTCGTCAATACCGAAGCGGTGGGGTATCGCCAGCGTCTCGATCATTGCGTCGCTCATTGTTCCAACCATTGTTGCCAATATCTTGACCGAAGGTGCCGACGGTCCCGACTGGGTCATGTATTTGTCGCCTGCCGACTTGGTGGGCAAGGCGTGGCAACACATCCTGAATGACGTCACCTTCAATGGTGTAGCGATCGACCGATTGTCGGGCACGCTTGTCGTGCTGGCGGCGGTGGGTTACGCCGTTACCTTCCTTGCCCTCACCTGGTGGCGGTACCAAAACATCGAGGTTGACCGATGAGCACACCTCCTCCGCCGCCAACCGTGTTGCCCGGTTCACAGGCGGCCGCTGCAATGCCGCCGCCACCGTTGCCGGGTCAACTTCCCACCGGTGGTGCACCACTGCCGGTGCCCGAAGGCGCACTGGTTGTCGTCGACCGAGTCTCAAAATGGTTTGGCGACCTGGTGGCCGTTAGTGATGTCAGCTTTGCGGTAACCGCTGGGGTCACGGCCTTGCTGGGACCGAACGGCGCTGGCAAATCGACCGTGTTACGCATGTTGTGTGGATTGGCACTGCCGTCTAGCGGCACCGTTACGGTCATGGGTAAGAGCCCGCGCAAGGATCCTGAGATCGCCGCCGAGATCGGCTTAGCACCTCAGCAAGAAGCTGTTTTTGGCCATTCCACGGCACTGCAGTTTGTACGAGCCTCGGCCGAGCTTCAAGGTGTGGTGAACGCCGACGCAGAGGCCCGTCGGGTACTCGCACTGGTCGAACTTGATGCTGACGACACCCGCAGACTGCCGACATACAGCAAGGGCATGCGCCAACGCGTCAAGCTTGCTCAGGCCATCGTGCATGAGCCTCGGGTGATCCTGCTCGATGAACCGCTCAGTGGCCTCGACCCTCGGCAGCGACTGCACATGGTCGAGTTGTTTCACCGTCTTGGCGACGAAGGTCGTGCCGTGATTGTTTCGAGCCATGTGCTCGAAGAGGTCGAGCGCTTCGGCTCGAATGTTGTAGTGATCACCCAAGGTCGCCTCGCGGCCCAAGGTGATTTCCGCGAGATCCGTGCGCTCATGGACAACCGGCCGCGACGGTTGCGCATCACCAGTGATGCGCCCCGAAGCCTTGCCGCGGCCCTCGTTGGTCAGCCGAATGTGCGGGGCGTGCGCTTCGATGGCCAGCAGATCGAAGTTGACACCAGCGACATCACGTCCTTTGCTCAGATGATCGCTCCGTTATCGAAGGCGGCCGATGCTCGCCTCTTCGAGGTTGAACCGCTCGACGATGACCTCGAAAGTGTCTTCAGATATTTGGTGGGACGATGACTGCTCTAGAACCCCGCACGCCGAGGGTGACTGCCGCGAAATCTATACCGACGTACTTCCGACTGTTGTTGCGAGGTCAGTTGACCCGAGGCCGCTTGTTCGGCTTGGGGATGCTCGGCGGCCTCTCGTTGCTATTGGCGATCGTCACCCGCACCGCGGTCGACGCTCGCGATCTCGAAGAGGCGAGCGTCGGTCTACTCAGCAACTACGCAATTGCGCTGCTGATACCTCTCGCGACGCTGATCCTGGCGTCTCCCATGATTGGCAATCTGGTCGAGGATCGACTGCTCGTCTATCTATGGCTCAAACCTGTTCCCCGATGGCACCTGGCTGTTGCCGCCTATGCCGCCGTCGTCACCACACTTTTGCCAGTCGTCATCGTGCCGGTTCTCGTGACAGCGCTGATCACCGGTTTCGGGTCGCTGGTCATTCCAGCGACGACGGCCGCGATCTTGGGCGTGCTTGCGTACAGCGGCATCTATCTGTTCCTGGGCGCCAGGTTTACGGCTGGCCTGTGGCTTGGCCTGCTGTATCTCGTACTTTGGGAGAACGTGCTTTCGCGGTTCAGTAACGGCATGGCTCGACTCTCGGTGCGCAGCTACCTGCAGACCATGTTGCAGCGCGGCACCGACGTGCCCATCGATCTGGCTGACCGAGCCGGATGGGCGTCGATCGTTATCCCGCTGGCCGTCGCAGCTGCAGCCGTTGCAATGACAGCCGTGACGCTGTCATCCAAAGACATCGACTAAACGCAAATGAGGAGCGTGATGTACGACATTCGTGCACGGCGATCCTCATGTGACTAGTTCACTCGGGCTTGACGGTCATGCCGGTTTCGGCCAGGTCCAGAAGTTCGCCGCCAGCGTGAGTGATGTCGACGTCGCGGTTCAGAAACGCGCTGAAAGCCGCAGCAAAGACGGTGCTGCTCATGAGGATGCCGACGGGAGCCAACAGCAAGACGACGATGATGATGATCGTTCCGATCATGTCACTTGTCTCCTACGTAGGCCCAGGCTTCGATCTCGACGCGAGCGCCGATGGGAAGCCCTGCAACAGCAAAGGCTGACCGGGTTGGGCGATGGTCGCCGAATGCGGCGATGTACGCCATGTTCATTTCGGCGTAGTCATCCATGTCGACCATAAACACGGTGGTCTTGGCCACATCGCTCAGTGATGCGCCCTGGCTCTCGAGCAACCCGGCCATGTTGGACAGTGCCAACGTGACCTGCTCGCCGACGCCGCCTTCGAGCAGCGCACCGTCTTGCAGGGCGATCTGACCAGAACAGATGACCCAGTCACCGACTTTCATGACTGGCGTATAAGGACCCAATGGTTTCGTCACGTTGCCAGGTTACTGCCTGCAGCCCACCGCGAATAGGTCGAGGAGGAAACGAAAGCCCGGTGGCGAACACTTACCTATCCGCCCTGCCCTCAGGTACACGTCTCACGCGAGTCGTGCTAGGTGTGGGGCCAGGCGGTGGCGTTGGCGTGCAGCGCTGTGGCCGCGGCGACTGCGGCGAACACCGCGTCGCTGGCATTGACGGCCGGGCCCGACTCCTCAGCGATCTCGATAAGGATCGTCGGTGTGTCAGATGCTCGGACGACACCAAACGAGCGAACGGTCAGATCTTGCACGATGCCGTCTTGGTCGACTGCGAGTGCCTCGCCCATGACCAGGCTGTAGCCCATGTGCGCCGCTCCGATGCAGTAGCTGCGCAGGACGATTTCGTCGAGTACCTGGCCCGCTCCGACACGCACGGTGATGCCGTCGTCGGTCATGCTCGCTTCGGCCCACCCACTCTCTGGCAGTTGAACGCGCCCGACCTGGCCGGTGGCGAGTGCCACCAGGGCCACGGCTTCGACCCAGCCCGCACCTCGGACCTGGGCCGAGGTACGAAGTTCTGTCGGCACCTGCACGTGTTCGATGACGAGCCCCGGAGCGACTGCGTGAATGGCTTCGTCGATTCCAGGTGTTGCGACCACGCGCAACACGCCAGTGCCGTTGGCGTTCGCTGCACCGGCCACGGGTGGGCGCTTGGCCCCAAGGCGGATGGAGTCTTCGCGACTGAAGAGCACGCGCACCGCTCGGCCGTACTCGTTGGCGAGATGTTCGGCCACCGTGGTGACCATCGAGTCGCCCTTGCCGCCAAAGGCACCGCCATTGGATAAGGGCGAGACTGCTGGCTCGCCAGGAAGGGCCCATGCCGCGTCGGTTTCGAGATACGCCGGGTCGACCCAGCTGGTCTGCAACGTCGCGGCCCAGTCGCCGTCGGGTACCGCAATCGGATGGGTCGATTCCAATGTCGTTCGTCGACCTTGGACCTTGCCTGCAAGCGTGCGGGCTTCGTGCAGTGACGCGCCCACAACCCACGCGCCGGCCTCGTTCAGCACAGCAACGAGAGCGTCAGCAGGCGCCCGGTCGTCGGCGAACCCACCGTCACCCAGAGCAACGGCCGGAGACACGGTCTGTTGGTTAGCGCCCTCGAGTTCGGCGCGTTTCGCCGCCGCCGCGAAATCTCGGGTGCCGTCGACGGCAGCGTCTCGCTGGTTCCATGCGTCGACGATTGTTTGCCAACCGGTGCATCGACACAGGTGAGCGGCGAGCGCCAGATGTACGTCGTCTTCGGAGGCGTCGGGCTTTTTCTCTTCGAGACCGGCGAGACGCACGATGATGCCGGGGGTGCAGAAGCCGCATTGGCTTGCCCCGGTGGCGCAGAATGCACCGCCCCATCGAGCCTGTTCCTCGGGGCTGAAACCTTCGAGCGTGGTGACCGTCCGGCCCTTAACCCGCCGGGTGGGGGTCACACAGGCGACCCGCGGTTGACCGTTGATCAGGACCGTGCAGCAACCGCACTGACCCTGGGGCGAGCACCCGTCCTTGGCCGATCGTTTGTCGAGATGATCTCGTAACGTGCCGAGCAACGATGAGCCATCGTCAGGAACCTGCACTTGTTGTCCGTCTACCTCGAACTCGATCACCGGAAGGTCGCTCACCAGATCAGGCTACGGCTCGGGGCACTAGGGTCAGCCCAATCGCTGCGTTCCTTGGAGATCATCGGCCGACGATGACGGTCGTGGGTGCAGCGTCTCTTGGTGCACCCGAGATGTTGGTCGAGGTTGAGGTAACTGCGGCTCAGTGAGAGCGTGGGAACAATGCTGGGGTATAATTTGCTGACATACTTCGAACGCTCGCTGAAGAGGAGAACACGATGATCACCCTTACCGATAATGCATCCGCCAAGGTTGGTGCGCTTCTTGCCGACGAAGATGAAGATGGCCTCGCACTGCGCGTTGCTGTCCGTCCTGGCGGTTGCTCAGGCTTCAGCTATGAGATGTTCTTCGATTCTGACTTCGCTGACGATGACACCACCAACGAATACGAAGGTGTCAGAGTCGTCGTCGATGCATCCAGCGCCATGCTGCTCGAGGGCGCAACCCTTGACTACAAGGACGGCCTCCAAGAGACCGGCTTCAGCATCAATAATCCGAATGCCGAGCGCACCTGCGGCTGCGGCAGTTCATTCAGCTAGAGCTTCTCGCTTAAGAACTTGATCCGAGACCGGCACCATGCCGGTCTCGTTTCGCGTCCGAGTTCTACTCGTTTATCTCGGTTGGGTCCTTGGCGACCATATGGCGGCCAATGATTACCGCGCACAACATGGACAACGCCAAACAGATCTGAGCGAAAGCACCACCAATGATGGACAGCGTCGCGGTTGTCTCGGGATTGAAGTCACGCACGAGCTGAAACGACTGTGCGATCGTGGCAAACACCGCAGTGGTCGCAATACCTACGGCCAGGATTAGGTAGCCGTCTGAGCGAGGTTCATTCATCGTTGAACCGTTCATCGTTGAATCGCTCGAGCATCATGCCGATACCGACGGCGAGCATGCCGGTCACCGCAATACTCGCGGTCGATACAACGACCTGCAGATATTGGTTTGGACCTAACCCCACACGTGCGAACGCCGGATTGTCCGACTCAGAAGCAAGGTCGGCGACACTCCAGATTAGGAAGACGAAGGCGGTGAGCACTGTGAGCCGGCCCGCCCACTGGGTCAGTGAGGCAATAGTTCTGTTCATCGGATGAGGCTAGTGGTGCCCACCCATCTGGCCGGGCTACAACCAACGCGGACAATGGCCGTACTATTTCTTGGTGACCACGACCGCGCCCAGGCGCATCTTCGACGGCTGGTACGTCGTTGCTTCTGTCTTCGTATTACTGATGGTGAATGCTGGCCTTGGCTTTTACGGCCTGTCGGTATTCCTGAGTGCCATCACGGCCGAACAGGGTTTCAGCACCGCCGAGGTGTCATTCGCCACCTCGATCTTCTTCATCGTGAGCGCTATCTCTGGCCGACTGATCGCGCCGGTTATCCAGAAGCATGACCTGCGCCTCGTCGTCGGCGCAGGTGCGCTAATCGCCGCCTCCGGACTGCTGCTGATTGGCCGCTCCACCGCACTCCTGCCGCTGTATCTCAGCTATGTCGTGTTCGCAGCCGGTGTTGGGCTTAGCGGCCTGGTGCCAGCCACCACGTTGGTCACACGCTGGTTCCACGTCAAGCGATCGGTTGCGTTGTCGGTGGCCTCGACTGGCTTGTCGGTGGGCGGGCTCACGGTCACGGTCCTTGCCTCGACCATCATCGACCGCAACGGGATGTCCGGGGCCGCACCATGGCTGGCCTTGATCTATCTGGTCATGGTGGCCATTTCGTTGCTGGCGCTGTGGCCTGATCCTGCTGCACGCGGCCAGTTACCTGACGGAGAGGTCAGCGCAAGCGGCGAAGCTGCGTCGGCCCCGGTTGGGGTTCTCTATCAACAGGCGGTTGCCAGCCGATTCTTCTGGCTGGTGACGCTTGGTTTCGTTTTAGCCATGGGTGCCCAGGTTGGCGGCATCGCCCAATTGTTCAAGTTGGGAACCGAACGGGCAGACGCAGGAGCAGAATTACTGTTCGCCGTCGCGTTTGCTTCGGTCGTTGCTCGCCTTATCGGCGGTGTTGTTGCCTCGCGACTGCAACTCATAGCCATGACATCGGTTCTGTCGGGAATCCAAGGTCTGTCGCTGATTTGGATCAGCCAGGTTGAGGGCAGGACCATGCTGATAGTGGCTGCCCTGCTGTTCGGCTGCACAATTGGCAACCTATTGATGCTGCAGCCGCTGGTGATCGCTGATCGCTTTGGCGTGGTGGACTATCCACGGATCTACTCAGTGATGCAGTTGATCGTGACCGGTCTTGGGGTTGCCGGTGGGCCCTATCTGCTCGGCTGGCTACACGATGTGTCGAGCTATACGGCGAGCTACTTGGTCGGCGCTTGCCTGAGTATGGGTGGCGGGGCTGTCTTCTTCTTGGCGTGGCGGTTTGCCCCAGGACTCGCCCCGATTCGCAAGGAACTCGCGCCCGTGGGCGGCTGACGGTAGGGGCAGGGGCCTCTGCCTCTAGAATCAATAGGTGAGCCCTACTGCAGAGCGTGCGACACCTGACGACATCATGGCGGTCCTGCGCGGCGTCATCGATCCTGAGCTTGGGGCCAACATCGTTGAGCTTGGCATGGTGCCAAAGACATCGCTCGAAGATGATGGCACGGCGCACGTAACTATCGCGCTGACAACCATGGGCTGCCCGCTGCGCTCCCAGATTAAAAAGGATGTCGTTGGTCGGGTTGAGCAGCTCCCAGGTGTGGACAAGGTCAAGATCGACTGGACCGAGCTCGAGCAGGGTGAAAAGGCCGAGGTTATGGCTCGGGCCCGCAAGCGGGTCGCCGAGAACCCGCCTGACAACGAGATTTCGCCATCGACACGTGTGGTCATGATCGCCAGCGGAAAGGGCGGTGTCGGCAAAAGTTCGGTGACCGTCAACCTGGCCGCAGCTATCGCCAGTCAAGGCTTCACTGTCGGTGTTCTCGATGCCGATATTTGGGGGTATTCGGTTCCCCGCATGATCGGGGTCGACGGCCGCCTACAAGGCAGCGAAACCGGTGATGGCAAAAAGATCACGCCGAACCAACGCCGTATCGGCAAGGGTCGCGTCAAGATCGTCTCTATGGGTTTCCTGGTCGATCAGGAAGAAACTGCCCTGATGTGGCGAGGCTTGATTCTGAATCGCGCTGTGCAGCACTTCTTAGAAGACGTGCGCTGGGGTGACATGGACTACCTGTTCATCGACATGCCGCCAGGCACCGGCGATGTACAAATGGGGCTGGCCAAAATGCTGCCCCGCGCCGAAATGATCATCGTGACAACCCCGGCGATCGCCGCCCAGAAGGTTGCGTCTCGAGCCGCAAGCATGGGGCGCAAAAATTATCTACGCATTGCTGGTGTCATCGAGAACATGTGCGCCTTTGTCACCCCCGACGGTGAGAGCTATCCGATCTTTGGCAGCGGCGGTGGCGAGAACCTGGCCGCTGATCTCGGCGTGCCGTTGCTCGGCCAGATTCCCATCGACACCGCGGTCGCTCAAGGCGGCGATGTAGGCCAACCAATAGCATTAGGTGAAGGCCCGGCCAGCGATGAGATCAATCGCATCGCCAACTTGCTGGTTACCGAGGTTACGCCCCCTATCGACATGGGCACATGTACTGTTCGTTTGATGGAAGCACCGGTCTCGATCAACCTCAGCTCGTGAGCGATCAGTCGGTAGGCGCAGACCTTGCCCCCGATGAACTCGCCAACCTGCCGTTTCGACCACCCATAAAGCCGATGTTGGCCAAGGCGGTGGTGGGCATACCCGAGCGCGACGATCTTGCCTTTGAGCCAAAGTGGGACGGCTTCCGCTGCATCGTCTTTCGCGACGGTGACCAAGTGCATCTGGGATCGCGCAACAGCAAGCCACTAACCCGTTACTTCCCCGAACTGGTCGACCCGATTCGTGACCAGTTGCCCGATCGCGTGATCTTCGATTGCGAGATCATCGTGGCGATCGACAACCGGCTCGAGTTCGATCAGCTGCAACAGCGCATTCATCCAGCCGAGAGCCGGGTAAAGATGCTGGCCGAGAAGACACCCGCCGAGATCGTCGCCTTTGACCTGCTGGCGCTCGGCGACCGTGATCTGCGACAAGCTCCGTTCGGCGAGCGCCGTGGGCTGCTCGAGTCGGTCTTCGCTGATGTCGCCGCGCCGCTACACCTGACGCCCGTTACGTATGACCGTGACATCGCGCAGCACTGGTTTGTTGACTTCGAAGGGGCCGGGCTCGATGGTCTGATCGCCAAGCCTTTGGCTGAGCCCTATGCCGAAAACAAGCGGTCACAATTGAAGGTCAAACACATTCGATCAGCCGATGCGGTAGTTGCTGGTTACCGAATCCACAAGGATGGAAACGGCGTGGGTTCACTCATGCTTGGGTTGTTCGATGATGATGGCAACCTGCGCCATGTTGGTGTGGCAGCGAGCTTCACGGCAGTGCGTCGTACTGAATTGCTCGACGAACTAGCACCGCTTACCGAGAACGCTCTGGATGATCATCCGTGGGCGACATGGTCCGAGGCCGGGGCCCAACAGCAAAACCGGTGGAACGCTAACAAGGACATGGGATGGCTACCTGTGCGACCCGAATGGGTTGCCGAGGTCAAGTACGGGTCAACGCTCAACGGCCGCTTCCGCGAAGTCACCAAGATGCTGCGCTGGCGTCACGACAAGGAACCGTCACAGTGTGACTATGACCAGCTCGACGAGCCAATCCCCATCGGCCTCGACCGCGTTCTCAAGCCCTGAGACACCATGAGTGACAATGGCGAGCCGGTTGAGCTTGAGTTGGCGGGTAAGACCGTGCGTGTCAGCAGTCCCGACAAGGTGTTCTTCACCAAACGAGGCGAGACCAAGCTCGATCTGATCGACTATTACACCGCCGTCGCCGAGCCAATGATGGCGGTTGTGGGTGGCCGGCCTGCACTTATGCAACGGTTCCCCGACGGTGCTTCTGGCAAGAGCTTTTGGCAGAAACGAGTGCCGAAGGGGGCGCCTGACTGGCTAGAGACCACGACGGTTTCCACCCCGAACGGCACCACTAGCGAGGCCATTGTCTTGGCCGACATCGCACATGTGGTGTGGGCGGCGCATATGGGATCGTTGTGTTTCCACGTCTGGCCCGATCCCGCTGCACAGCCCGAGATCGCTGACGAGCTTCGTATCGATCTTGATCCACACGGTGCAATCACCTTTGATGACATCCGCTGGGCAGCACATCAGGTTCGGGCCTTCTTCCTGGAACTTGGCATGACGAGCTGGGTTAAGACGACCGGCAGCAAGGGTCTACACGTGTTCGTGAAGCTTGCCCCGCAATGGGACAGCTACCAGGTGAGGGCCGCAGCGGTCGCGCTAGCGCGCGAGCTCGAACGCCGGCACCCGGACCGGCTGACTGCCGCATGGTGGAAAGAAGAGCGTGGCGATCGTGTCTTCATCGACTTCAACCAGAACGCGCCGCACAAGACCGTGTTTGGTGCATGGTCGGTACGGCCTCGGGTCGGAGCGCAGGTGTCGATGCCGATCGCGTGGGATGTCGTCGACTATGTCGACCCAAACGAATTGACTATCGCAACCGCGCCAGGCTTGCTGGAAGAACTTGGCGATGCCTGGTCCGACTACCCGACCGCATCCCAATCTCTTGTGCCATTGCTCGAGCTCCACGAGCGCGATATGGCAGCAGGAATGATGGATGCGCCATGGCCGCCGGTCTACCCCAAACAACCAAACGAGCCGCCACGTGTCGCCCCAAGCCGAGCCAAGAAGCCCGAGTGAGTACCATCAACGAAGGTTGACATGACAGGTTCATGACAGCCGGACATACCATGTTGACGGTTTTTGATCCATGGACCCCAGCGGGTGATACTGGGTTATGGACCTCGCCGCAGCAGCACGCTCGATTAATCAGACCGCGTACGGATACATCTCGTCGTGGGCGTTGCTGACCGCCAGCGAACTGCAATTGTTCGATCTGTTGCCGGCGACAGCGAGCGACCTCGCCGACGAGTTTCCTGACGCAGACTTGGTGGACACCTGGATGCACGTGCTTGCTGGCGAGGGCATTGTTGAACAGGACGATCATGGGCGGTGGAGCCAGTCGCCGGAGATGGCGCGAATGCTCGTTGGAGATCAGTCGTACTCCGGATATCTGGGCGGCCAGGTCCTGCAACAGATGACCCCGCGGCTGACGCTGGGCGTGACGGGTGACAACGTGCTCGGAAACGTGCTGCGGGAGCCGCATGTACGAACCGGCTACGAGGGTTGGTTCAGCGACGCGGAAGAAGCCCGGTCCTATCAGGAGTCACAGTTTGCGGGGTCTCTTGGACCAGCGAAAGCGATTGCGGCCGCGTTGCCCGAGGTTGCAGGTCGCGTGCTGGATATCGGTGGCGGCTGGGGTGCCATTGCTCGAGCGGTGGCTAAGAAACATGATGTCGACGTCGATGTGGTCGACTTTGGCACGGTGATCGACGTTGCGCCTGATGCGGGGCCGAACGTGCACTTCATCGAGGGCAACGCACTCGACGCGACGTCCTGGCCGACCCACCCCGATGGAGAGACGTACGACGGAGCGATCCTGAGCTACCTGTTCTCCTCGATCCCGGGCGACGAGCACGAACGACTCCTCGAATCAGTCGCAAATACTGACATACGTTGGATCGCGATTCACGACTTCATGGTCGGAAGCGGAACACACGCGGCAGCATGGTCGCTCCAGCATGCAGTGTTCGTGCCTGGTCATAGCTCTCGGACCGCGGACGAGATCAGTGCGATGCTCGGCGATGTCGGGTTCGTGATGAGCGACGCTCGCCCGCTCATCGACGAGATGACCACGTTGGTGGTCGCGACTCGATAAGCCCGGTCGGCATTACTGAATCGTTCATGGCGGTGTGAGTAGCGGGTCAGGACGCAGGCGCCGACCAGATGCGACGCCGCCGAGGAGGTCCGAGCGAACGAACTTGCGATCGCTACCGTGACAGGCTTGCTGGATGCGCCGTGGCCTCTGATCTACGCCAAGCAGCTGAACCAGCCACCCAACGTCCCCCCGAGCCGAGCCGAGTCACCCGCGTGAACAGCAACAACGAGACCAACGACGCCACCCCGGACCAAACCAGCCAGGACATACAGGGCGAGGTCATCAATGATCCGGGGGACGAGCGTATGTTGCTGTTCACCGGCTTGCGTGATCAAGCATTGCGTCAATTGCGCGAGGCGCCCGGTGGGGATATGGAAGGCATCTTCATCGCTGAAGGTGATGTGGTCATCCAGCGTGCCATCGACGCCGGGCACACGATGCATTCGGTAATCGTGGAGGCGGCGCGGACGCGTCCCCTCGAGTTCGATATTGGTTCAACCCCGCTGTATCGAATGGGCGAGCCTGTCGTGGAGGAGATCGCGTCGCATCGGCGCTATCGCGGCGCAATGGCCGCATTTCACCGTCCTGGACTTCGTCCGTTAGCCGAGGTCGTGGCCGACGCAAGCACCGTCATCGTCACCGAGGGAGTGAACAACCCGACCAACATGGGTGTCATGTTGCGCACCGCTGCGGCACTTGGTGTGCAGGCGCTACTTGTGGATCCTTCGAGCTGTGATCCGCTGGCTCGACGCACCTGCCGGGTTTCAATGGGTGCTGTGTTCGCAGTACCACATACCCGACTGCCCGAATTCCCCGATGGACTTGAAGCGCTGCATCAACAAGGCTTCACCACCGTTGCCCTAACGCCTGATCCAACAGCCCAGCCACTCGATTCGATCGCCATTGCTTCTGACGAGCGCATAGCCCTTTTGCTTGGGGCCGAAGAACCTGGCCTGACTGCGGCCACCCAGGAACGAGCGTCCCATCGCGCCAGCATTCCGATGCACCAGGGCATCGATTCACTGAACGTGGCGACTGCGGCGGCGATCGCTATGTGGCATGTGACTCGGGCTCGCCGGTGAGGGCTTCCTATCGCCTGGCCATTAATGGCCTGGCGCTAGTGCTCATAGCCGCCGCCTGCGCCAGCCCAACCACTGTCGATCAGGCTGCTGACTCCGCGGCCCCAACAACATCCGCGGCCCCAACAACATCCTCGGCTCCGACGGCTCTGTCGATCACTGCACCCACGCCGGCTCCTGCGGCCGCTGCAACGCCAGCACCGGGGTCCACACCGGCCCCATCACAGATACCCGTGCCGCCCACACCAGCACCCACGCCAGCACCGACACCGACACCTACGCCAGCACCGACACCCACGCCGGTCGACACGACGCCGGTAGTCATTCAAGGCGACGGCTGGGTCACGACCGAAGCTGACGTTGCCCGGCTGGCAACGTTTGTCGAGGAAACCCATCAACTGGAGTACACAGAACTAGTCACCGTTCTGGTGAGCGATGACATCGGGGCCGAGTACGCCCCTAATTTCGAAGCCTTCGAATCTAACGAGTGGTGGCTGTTGAGGGCGCTTGGTTTTGCCGACAGTCAGGTTGATCGAGACGTCGCCAACCAGGTTCGACGTGATCGTATTCGTGGGCTTTGTTGCCGGTTCAACGACGGCACCCAGGTGGTGGTCGAAGTCGAAGCAACCAAGCTCGAGACCGAAGCCATCGTGGTACACGAACTCACACACGCGCTGCATACCCAGCACCCAGACTTGTTCGAGAACACCCGCTACGACACCGACGAAACCCCCAAGCCCTTCGCGGCATCGACCGAAGGTATCCCGCAGTTTGTGACGTTCGCCTATTTGGACCAGGCCTTGCCCGAGGATCTCGCAGTAGTGGTCCCTGAGCTACCGATCATCCGGACCGACATGATCCCGTTGATCGGACCAGGTCCAGCACGTCACCTGAATTTCGCCTATGCCACCGGCCCTGCATTCGTCAAAGCGGTGGTTGATGCTCGAGGCATTGAAGGGCTTTCTGATCTGCTCGCCTCGCCTCCGACGTCGACCGAACAGGTTCTGTTCCCCGACAAGTACCTGGCCGGTGAACTAGCGGTCGACATGCCAACACCTGCCGCTCCGCCCGGAGTCACTGTTGTAGCGAGTGGCAGGATCGGCGCCGCGATGTTGATGTTCTTGCTCGTTGACGAGGTCGGCGAGAACGCTGCCCTCCAGCTGGTTGAGCCATGGGCTGGAGACCAGTTTGTGATCTACGAGGTCGACGGGAACGTTTGCATGCTGGCAACTATTGCGTTGGACACAGCCGAAGCTCAGCTTGCCTTTGGTCCGAAACTGGTCGACAGCTTTCGCCAAGCGTTGCCTGACGTAACCGTCACGGTCCTCGCCGCAGGTATCGAATTGCGAACCTGCGGCGACGCCTCGTAGGGCATCATCTTGATCACGTCACGAATCGCGAGTCGATCAGAGAAGATGGGGGTCGGTGACGACCTCGACCAGCGCGGGACCAGGATGGGCCATAGCTTGTGCCAACGCCGTGTCAAGATCTGCGGGATCTGTGACCCGGACACCCAAGCCGCCACAGAGCGTTGCGAAGTCGGCGAAGTTCGGGTTGACCAGGCTCGTCTGCCACACATCGAAGTGGGCGGCGCGCTGTTCCTTTGAGATTTTGCCGAGCTGTGCATTGTTCATCAGCACGTGGGTGATGTCCATGTCGTACTTGACGGCGGTGGTGAATTCCATGGCGTACTGCCCGAACCCTCCGTCGCCTGATACCGACACGATCTTGCGTTCTGGTCCTACGGCTGCCCAGGCACCGAGAGCGGCTGGAAAGCTGAACCCGATCGAGCCGAGGTAGCCGGACATCAGCACGTCTTGGTTGGCGACCTCGAAGTAGCGACCGAAAGAATAGGTGTTGTTGCCGACATCGACACAGATGACAGCATCGTCGGGCACATGATCGCTGAGCGTCTCGAACAGCATGGCGGCGTTGATTCCCTGGCCACGGTCGTCCTCTACGCGCCGTGCCTTCTCTGCCCGCCAAATGCTCCAACGTTCAGCGACCTCGCCGGTGAAATCGTGTTGCGTGAGATCGGTACCGAGACCGTCGGTCAGGGCTGCCGCCGCAACGCCGACGTTGGCCTGCATCGCTATGTCGACCGAGTGGAATCGCCCAAGCGCCATGGGATCGTCGTCAACTTGGATGATGGGCTTGTACGAGGCGATTCCAGTGTGGTTCGAGAACGACGCACCGAACACGATGACCAGATCGCTCTCGTTCATGAACCAGCTCGCGATCGGGGTTCCTGATCGGCCAAGCACACCACAGCCAAGAGGATGGGTGTCACTGACCAAGCCTTTGCCTTTGAACGTGGTTGCGACAGGGATACCGAATTGTTCGGCGAAATCCATGACAGCGACCATCTCGTGTCGGGCACCCGCACCAACGATGATCAGCGGGCGGGAGGCATCCTTGATCATCGACAAGGCGTCGGCCAAGGCATCTAGAGGAGGAGCGATCAGCCGCGAACCAACACGTCCCGTCGGGCCAGAGGGTTCCACATCAGAGGGCAGGACCTGCACCTCGTCGGGCAGCACGATGTGGGCCACATTGCGTTCGATCAGTGCGGTCTTACAGGCCAGACTCATGATCTCGGCAGGATTGGCGCCCGCATGAATCGTCTCGCTGAATGCAGCCACATTGGCGAAGGCAGCTTCGAGATCAAGGTCCTGGAATGCGCCGCGACCCTTATCTTTCGACGGGACCTGGCCTGACAACGCCAGCACAGGCGCACGGTCAACCTTGGCGTCGTACAAGCCGGTCAACAGGTTCGTTGATCCGGGCCCAGCAATACCGAAGCAGGCGGCCAGCCGTCCGGTGAGCTTGCCGTACGCTCCTGCGGCGAATGCGGCGGCGCCTTCGTGGCGGATGCCGAAGTAGCGCAGGTCGCCTCGTTCTTCGGCGACGCGCATGGCGTCGGCGAATCCCAGGTTGGAGTGGCCGACCATGCCGAACACGGCGTCGACTCCCCAGTTGATCATGGTGTCGACCATGACGTTCGAGACCGACGTTGGTGGTTCTTCTTCAGGTGGAAGCGCAACGTAAATGCCGTCATCTCGAACCTGGGTGGCATAGGCCTGCGGCGCATCGTTGAAGCCCCCGGGTGGCGTGCCGTTACACGGCGAATAGTCATAGCCGTGCCATGGGCAACGCAGCCATCCTTTTTCGATTGACCCTTCGCCGAGCGGGCCGCCCTGATGGGGACAGTGATTGTCCATGGCGCCATACGTGCCATCGATGTTCGTGAGGCACAACGTGCGCCGGCCAATGGCGACCGTTGTTACGCGGCGGTCGTCGAGCTCGTGACGATCCAGAACCCGATGCCATTCGTGCGGGCCAGCTGGAATCTCGACGGGTGTTTCCGATGGATCACTGCTGTACGCCATCGCATGACCTTACCCATCATGTGCAACCGGGCCCTGGCCTCGGCGGTACATCGCTCGTCGGGCAGGGGCACACATTGGCCCGCCGCGACTGGCTTCACACGATCGTAGGACTGCGGCTGCTATCTCGCAGGACTAGGAGCTGGCCGTCCAGAGCACGGGGAAGAGCGGGTGATCCATAGCGGCGCCGGTGGCCAGTTCGTCGGTTAGGCCGGGGAATGGTGGCGAGGTGGTCCAGCGGCGAGGCGCGTGGACCATGTCGTCGCCAAGAAAACGAACGGATAGCACTCGTCGTCGGTTTGGGCCGTCGACGCCTGCGGAACCATGCACCGTGACCATGTTGAAGAAGACGGCATCGCCAGGTTCAAGCTCCCAGCCAATCACCGGCCATTGCTCGGGGTCCGCGGCAAAGTCAGGCATCTCGGCCAGGCTCCCTTCGGGAAACCACTTGGCCTGTTCATCCAGAAAGGTACGAGGCATGAACCATGGACCAAGGTGGGAACCAGCGATGAACTCAAGTGTTGCCGAGCGTGGCACGGGATCGACCGGAAACCACATGCTTGCGTTCTGATGGCCGTCGACGTTGTAATACGGCTGATCCTGATGCCACGGGGTGCGCTGCTTGGTGCCAGGTTCCTTCACGAGCATGTGGTCGTGATACAGCCGGATGCTCGTTGCACCCGCCAACTCGGCTGCGATCTCGGCGGCTGGTGACTCGCGGATGAACCGTTCGATGGCCGGGATGCGATTCCATGACCGAAAGTCCTCGATGAAGGCGCCATCGTCATCGGCGCTGGCTCGCTTTGCCATAGGCGACAGGTCAGCCAGATTGGCTTCGATAGCTTCGGTAGCCATTGCTACGTGCTCGGCACTGAACGCTTGGCGCACACACACCGCGCCGTCTCGCTGATAGTCACCTTCGATGATCACAGAGCCAGCCTAATCACAGCGTCAGTTTAGGGTCTGGCAGAATTTTCTGGAGGTGCACCAGGCTCCTCGGAGCAGTTTGTTGCCCGAATTTAGATGGCGCTGAAGTTCTTGGTGCCCTTGACCTTGCCGTCGGTGCGCAACTTGACCAAATGGGCAAGTGCGTTGTTGACGGCCAACTCGGCGATGTCTTCCTCGACCTCGCCGTAGACGGCCTCGATGATGTCTTCGACCCGCATAGTGTCGCCGCCGAGTGCCTTCAAGATCGTAGCTTCGCGAGCCAGGCGATGATCGATGTACTCCTGCACAACCGGCTTTGGTTCTTCGATCACGTAGCCGTGTCCTGGTGCGATGCGCTTGAGGCGCAGTTTCTTGAGCGACTCGAGCGACTGAAGGTACGCAGTCATGTCACCATCTGGCGGTGCGTTCAGCCCAACGCTCGGTCCGTCGACGATCAGGTCGCCCGAGATCAACATGCGCTCTTCTTCGAGCATGAAGCCGACGTTCTTGGCCGATGGCCCGGGCAGGTGCCGGGTGGTCAGACGGAACTCGGTGCCCACGAGCTGCTGCCCGTCCTTGAGGACAACGTCGCATTCGATGTCGCACATGGCCATCACGATGGCGCCGGTCTGCTTGGCGAGCTTGGGTACTGCACCGGCATGCTCTGGGTCGTTATTGGTGACGAGGATCCAGCGAATCAGGTCACCGCCGCAGCCAATGATGGAGTCGAGGTGATCCTGGTCATCTGGACCCGGGTCGATCACAGCGATCTCATCGATGCCAACCATGTAGGTGTTGGTACCGAGTCCGGTGCGAGGCCCTGGATTCATAGCGAGTATGCGACGAGCCATAGGGCTCAGAGCTCGGGCCACACCTGGCACGATCTCTTCTCTTACCTCCTCTACCTCTTCCTCAACCGGGTTGGTCATGAGCTTGATTCTGCTATTCATCAGAAGGCAACTCCGTGGTCGGGATGCGGTCGGCTTGGACCTCATCAACGTCAATGAATGTGCGGCCTGCACGCCCAGCTGAGCCAGGGCGAGTGCCGAAGTTGGTACCGAACGTGAAACCACCAGTGGTTCCAGCGACCGATACTTTGCCCCTGAATCGCTTCAGCAGCAGGACACGTGCGATGGCACGTAGAGGCGGAATGAACATGCAGAGTCCGACGGCATCGGTGAAGAAGCCGGGAGTCAGCAGCAGTGCTCCGCCAAAGATCATGAGGGCTGCGTCGGCGAGTTCTTTGGACGGCATCTTGCCTTGGGCCATAGTCGCTTGTATGCGGCCGACGGCACCAGCGGCCTGCCACTTCATCAACGAAGCGCCGATCATGCTCACTGCGAGGAGTAAGACGATGGACGGAACCCAGCCGAGTCCGTCAGCTACCTGAACCAGCACGTAGAACTCCACGATAGGGACGACGATCAGTAGGAGAAAGACGAGCCCGAACATGAATGGTTAAGTCTACGGAGCAATGCCCCTGTTGGCTCCGCTGGTCGGGTTATGCTGCGCGATTTTGTGGTTTTGAACCAAAACGAGACGCAGAAACATCGACACCGAAGGTGTCCTAGTTGCACTGAGCGAGCTGCGAAGACTGTCCTGATTCTGGAGCAGTGTCCTAGTCGGCGAGCCACTGTCGAAATGTCTCAGTGCCGCGATCGCCAGTCTTGGTCACATGCACGCCTGCAAGCGCCTCGGACAAGACACCGACCTTGGGCAGTGGGACCTTGCGAGGGGCCGTCTTGCGAGCTTGCTTGTAGATGTGGGCGCAATCAGCGAAACGCATGAGTTCGGGGCCGCCGTAGTCGCGCACCCGTTGCGAGGGGCCGACCTGAACTAGCCCGACGACGCGTCCGGCGACATCGGACGGTGACACCGGTTGAATCGGCGTCGCCTGATGCAGTGGAAGAAACGGTCCCTGCAGCAGCTTCTCGACAGAAGCATGTGTATGGGTGATGCGCTGGATCGTGTAGCCCAAGCTGTCGGTCTGCTCGATGACCTGCTCGGCCTTCCACAGATGTTTGCGGTGCGCGAGCGAGCTGAGGTCAGCGCCAACTCGCGACAGGAAGATCAGGTGCACTCCATGGTCAGCACAGGCCGAGGCGAGCGCTCGCACGGCATCTGGGATGTCGTGGCTGCCGCCGGGCCGTACGTCGGCGGTATGGATAACGGTCGAGATACCTTCGAGTACTGCACCGATGCTGCTGTGGGTGTCGAGTTCGGCGCCCACGTGCCCGTCGGCGATCAAGTCATGGTCGATTGACATCACCGGGCCGGCCATGTCGCCAACGCAGGCAACTGGAGTGAAGTCGTACTTCACTAAGCGGGGCAATATTGCCTTGCCAATCGGGCGATCGGTTCCGGTCACCAAGACACGAGTCATAAGCCAGCACGCTATCTGTTTTTCCGCTCGCCTTTGGCTGGCCTTGGCGTTCGCCAGATTCCAAGCGGGTGATCTGGTACTGGCTCTCCTCTGCCAAGCCTGACGTGGTGCGGCCTTTTCTGCCGTTGGTTAGGGCCGGTAGCCCCAGCCTTTGTAGCCGCGAGTGAAACCGGCACCTTCGAGCAGGTCAGTAAGCCCTGACCCGCCTGCTGGTTCACCATCGATCTTCGTAATTTCGAGTCGAGCGCGTTTCTGGTCGACGGTGCGGGCCAGCGCCTTGGCCCATCCGGGCCGTGCCGATGCCTCGGGGAACGCGATCAGGCTCTTTCCGCCACGCTCGATGTAGACCAACGGGTCGCCATTGTCGATGACGACCAGGGCCCCCGCACTGCGAGATGGGCGACCAGCACTATCGGGCCAGGGGAGTGAGGCCCCGAACGGTTGGCCCGGATCGGTGGCAGCCAGCACGATGATGTCGTCATCGTCGGGGCGTCGTCGAAGCCGATCGACCGCGCCAGGCAGGGCGAACTGTGCCGCTCCGAGGCCGGCCACGAAGTAGCCGCGCCGCACCTTGCCCTGTTCTTCGAGTGCCTTCAGGACCGGGTAGACGCCAGCGAAACCGCCTTCGTTGCCCTCACCGAGTGCGGCCTCGCGTGTGAGAACGCCGTAACGTTCGAGTAGCTGTATTGCCCGGGCGTGTGCTGACGCCGTCGGTGTTGGGCGGGGTTCGAGCAGCGGAGCAACCAGGCTCCATCGCCCTGCCGCTGTTGGCGGTCCGGTGGCGCTAATTCGACCTGGCCTGGGTCGGCGACGTTTAGCCGCCGCAGAAGTGGATGCCTTGGTGCCTTTGCCGCTGAGCATGGACCGGACCGGCGCCAGCGAATCGTTCGTGATCTCGCCTGCCCACACCAAGTCCCAGAGTGCACTGAGCACGGCCGACTCGGTGTAGTCGACGCCAGCTTCGGAGCACGCTCGAACGAGGTCAGGCCAGAAGCTGGCGCCGCGCTGTCCAAGATGGGCCCGAATCGCATCATGGCAATCACCCTCGACGGGTTCGTCCGCCGGACCTATGAATAGCGGGGCCGTGTCTCGAAACAGAAGCCGTATACGACCGTCGTTCTGGCCAATCGAACCGGAACCGACCCAAATCACATCACCAGAGGTGCAGAGCGCGTCGAGATCAGCCTGCTGGTAGTCGGCCATGCGTACGGCCAGAACGTCGCGCTCGAGCACCGACGCTGGGATGGGCGCAGCTTGCAGAATCGATAGCACGTCGACAAGCCCGTCGATGCCGCGTCGGGGTGTGCCGACGCCTTGCCAGCGGGGCAAGAAGCGAGCGAGTGAGTCCGCATCTACGGGTTCGACTTCCTTGCGTAAGGCAGCCAACGACCGGCGTCGTAACCGCCGCAGCACGTCCTTGTCACACCATTCGCGATCAGTGCCGCCGGGGCGGAACTCGCCGCGAGTGATTCGCCCCGTTGCCTCGACCCGTTCGAGTGCGTCGTAGATGCGATCGACGCCGATGCCGAAGCGGTGCGCGACCTGGGTTGCAAGAAAGGGGCAATGGGTGCGGGCGAACCGTTCGACGAGATCATCGAGCGGAGTGTCGACCGGATCGGTATAGGCAGCGGGCAGGCCCATAACGATTGCGGTGCCAAGTGCATCGCGGACCCGGGCGGCATCTTCCGCGGCGCAGACACGATCTTCGCCAGCGATGGTTGCGATGAATGCGCGACGCTCGGCAACCAACTGCTCGACGAATGACTCGGTCGCTGCGGGTTCGACAACGCGAGCCGCTAGCTCGAGCATCGACTGCGGGCCGAGCTCGCGCAGTACGTCATGAACCTCGTCTGCGTCACGGGCAGCTCGGTGATCGACCAGGCGCTGCAGTTCGAGCTCAAGGTCTGCCATGACGTCGGCGTCGAGTAGGTCGCGTAATTCTTCGGCGCCGAGCAGCTCGCTGAGTAGGTCCTTGTCCAGCGCAAGCGCAGCCGCCCGGCGTTCGGCCAGCGGAGCGTCACCCTCGTACATGTAGGTTGCGATCCACCCGAACAACAGCGATTGGGCGAACGGCGATGCCTTGGGTGTTTCGACGGCTTCGAGTCGGATAGTGCGATCACTGATGCCAGCCATCACCTTGCGTAGAGCAGGCAAATCGAACACGTCGTTCACGCACTCGCGAACGGTCTCGAGCAGGATGGGAAAGTCGGGATAGTTCTGGGCCGTTGCCAGCAAGTCGGCAGCGCGCTGACGTTGTTGCCATAGCGGGGTTCGCTGGCCTGGCCGCCGCTTCGGTAGCAACAACGCCCGCCCTGCTGCCTCGCGGAACCTGGATGCGAAGAGCGCGGTCTGCGGAAGCTGCTCGATCACCAGCTGGTCGATCTCGGCCGGGTCGAAGACCAGCAGATCGATCGGCAGGTCGTCCAGGTGTTCAGGCAGGCGCAGAACAATGCCGTCGTCGCTGTAGATCATCTCGATCGACGTGGCGAACTCTTCTTCGAGCCTCGCTCGAAGCGCCATCGACCATGGCGCGTGAACTTGGGCGCCGAACGGCGTATGGATACAGATGCGCCAGTCGCCGATCTCGTCTCGGAAGCGTTCGACGACGAGCGTGCGGTCGTCGGGAACGATTCCTGTCGCCTCGGCCTGATCGTCGAGATAACCGAGCAAGTTATTGGCGGCGAGCGGGTCGAGACCGACCTCGGCGTGCAACCACTCGACTGCGTCCTTGCGAGCTCGGATGTCACGAATGAACTCGCCCATGGCTTCGCCGAGTTCGATCGGGCGACCAGGCCCATCGCCATGCCAGAACGGCATCTTGCCAGGAACCCCTGGCGCCGGAGTCACGATGACTCGTTCGAACGTGATCTCTTCGATTCGCCAGCTCGATGCACCAAGCAGGAACACCTCGCCAGGCCGGCTTTCGTAGACCATCTCTTCGTCGAGTTCGCCCACGCGGGTCCCATCGGGAAGGAACACGCCGAATAGTCCGCGGTCAGGAATGGTGCCCGGGTTGGTCACTGCGAGCCGCTGAGCGCCACGTCGGCCGCGAACTTCATCCTCGACTCGGTCCCACACGATCCGCGGTCGCAGCTCAGCGAACTGTTCGCTGGGATAACGCCCTGCCAGCAGGTCGAGGGTGTTGTTCAACATCTCGTCGCTGATCTCGGCGAAGTTGGCGCTGCCCCGCACCAGTTCGGCGAGCTTGTCGATGGGCCAATCGTCCATGGCGCACATGGCCACGATCTGCTGGGCAAGCACATCAAGCGGGTTGCGCAGGAAACGTGTGGACTCGATGAGCCCGTGTTGCATCCGATATGACACCACAGCGGCCTCGACCAGATCGGCCCGATGTTTGGGGAAGATCTTGCCCCGGCTCACATCACCCACGTTGTGTCCAGAGCGGCCGATGCGCTGCAAACCGCGACTAACAGCACCCGGCGACTCGACCTGCACAACAAGATCGATGGCACCCATATCGATACCGAGTTCAAGCGAACTGGTTGCAATTAGGCCCTTAAGTTCGCCCCGCTTGAGCTGGTCCTCGATGACCAGCCGCTGCTCTCGGCTGATCGACCCGTGATGCGCCCGCACCAGCGGAATATGGGCCGCGTCCCCGGGCTCCGCAAGCTGCGCCCTTGCGTTGGTACGCAGCACCGAGTCGTTGTCTTGATCGCCTCGTTCTTCGGCTCTGCCCGCTCCTCCGTCGCTCCGGCTCTGCGTCGGCGAGATGACAGCGGCCTGTTCGTCGGCGAGTTCGTTCAGGCGGTTGGCGAGTCGCTCTGCCATTCGCCGGGCATTCACGAACACCAACGTCGAACGGTGGGACTGGATCAGGTCGAGTAGTGCGGGATGGATGGACGGCCAGATGCTCTTACGCACCGGACCAGCAGCGGCGGGGCCACTCTGAGGGCCCTCGACGAATGTGCCCAGGTCGCCCATGTCTTCGATCGGGACGACGATTTCGATTTCGAGTGCTTTGCGCACGCCGGCATCGATAATGGTTACTGGGCGCCAGTCATTGTTCTTGCGGCCACCCAGGAATCGTGCGGTCTCTTCGAGCGGACGTTGCGTGGCCGATAGGCCGATGCGCTGCGGTGGTGTCTCGTTGATGGCCTCGAGCCGCTCGAGTGTCAGCGACATATGGGCGCCTCGCTTCGTACCTGCCAGCGCGTGGATCTCGTCGATGATCACAGCCTCGACGCGGGTTAATCCCTCGCGGGCCTTTGATGTGAGCATCAGGTAGAGCGACTCGGGTGTGGTGATCAAAATGTCGGGCGGACGCTTCGCAATCTGGCGGCGTTCCTTTTGCGAGGTGTCGCCGGTGCGCACCCCGACCGTGGGCTCCTGGGTTGGTGTGCCCAGTCGTTCTGCAGCAAGCGTGATGCCCTTGACCGGGCCGCGCAGGTTCTTATCGACGTCGACCGCCAGGGCCCGCAACGGCGAGATGTAGATGATGCGGGTATGCGGATCGTCAGCTGGCGTGGGCTTGGTTGTGAGGCGGTCAATGCCCCACAAGAACGCGCTGAGCGTCTTGCCAGACCCAGTGGGAGCAAGGATCAGTGTGTTGTCACCCTTGGCGATTGCGGGCCAACCCATCGTCTGTGGTGGTGTTGGTTCAGGAAAGCTCGTCGAGAACCACTCGCGCACCGGCGGGCTGAACTGGTCGAGGGTCACCCGTCAGACGATAGAACGATCGTGCCTCAGAAGCGATAGCCAACGAGCTTGGCGGCAGTCACTCGTTGCGGTGGCGATTGGTGTGGCACGGAGCGCAGCGGAGTTTGAGTTCGCTGGTGATGGTGTGGCCGGTCTGTTCGTAGGCGGGTTGGTGGTCGTATTCGAGTAGCTCGAGGCGGCCGCAGTCGGTGCAGTGTTGGTCGCGGGCCTTGACCAGCCGCTTCTGGCGGCGGGTGGGGTGCCGGCGCCGGTTGGTGGCGTCGATGGGGCTGCCGTTGCTGTCGTGGATGAGCGCACTGATGAACGACTGGGGGATCAGGTCGCCAACAACACTGTCGAGGATCGGGGTGCCGTCATCGAGAGTGTTGCCGTCGCCTGCGACGTGAACGACGACTTCGATATCGACAGCTCCGGCGCCATTGGTGAGCAAACACTCGACAGCATCAGCTTGCTGCTGAGCAACAGTCGGCCAATCACCTGCGTTGTCTGGTTTTGGTCGGGTGGTCACGATCCAGGTGGTCAGGAAGCTGATCAGGATTCCGGCAAGCAGCGGCGGGAGTCGAAGCGTGAAGGTGGTCATGCCATCGGGTTCGGTTCGCCATTTGACCGACCGCTGCCGCTGATGGTGAGCGGCAATATCTTCGGGTTCGCTGTTGCGGTGAAGCCAAGCCGCCAGCGCCCGCCCCAGATCGGCCGCGGTTGTGGTCGTGGCGATGCCGAGCAACTCTTGTTCGTTCTCTGGCGTAGCGAGCCGGGTCAGGGCACGGGCCTTGGAGTACGAGATTTGGCGTGTCCGCAACGCGTCCGCGGTTGCCGGCAGCGTTTGCAACAGCCGGCCAATGCGGATCCATTCCCGTGTGGTGCACGGCTCAACGTCAGCGATGATCGCTAACCAATGCGCCGCAGTCGGTGAGCCGGTCAGTATCCAATCGGGCGAGTCGGCAAACTCGGCAGCCAATGTGACCAGCTCGTACTGCGACGTCGCCCAATTCTCAACAACCTCTTCAATCCGGCCCACCCGCGTGGTCGAGACAGAAGAAACGCCATTGATTCCGGTTGTGGCCATGCCACTCCCTGATATGTCAAATGTGAGGGACCAGGCTCGTCAAACACGATGGTTCTATGAACACTGCGGTCAAGCCGACATCTGGTTTTCTCGGCTCTCTTTCGAGAGCGTGAGGCGGAGTGTGCCGGTCAAGCTCCGCTTGACTAAGCCTATTCGAGGGGTGTGACAATCTCGAGAGAGCTCTATTGATGAACCCAAGCGGCCGCCTGGTCAGACACCCAAAGAAATCGCTCCCAACCACGCGTCCGCAGCCGCCCGTTGGAGAGGCCCAAACCCGACTAGGCCACGTCAGGGATAGCAACTACGCGAATAGTCGAACCATCGGCAGTTTGGCCTTGACTTCGATTCGACCGGCCCCGCATGTGGCTGCGTCTAGGTTGACAGACCAGAACGTTGCCAGTTCGGTGGCGTGTTCACAGTCAAAGGTGACGGCAGCAATGTTGAGCGTCATGACGATGGGTTTAGCTTTGTTTACTTCAACACCGTTGCAGAGTTACCGGTATCGATGATTGTCAGTCGCCGAGTCGCACGAGTGATTGCGACATAAAGAGAGCGCATGCCCTGAGGTTCGAACTCGACGATCGAATCGGGTTCAATGACGATGGCGGCGTCGAGTTCCAGGCCTTTGACCATGCTGACTTCGATGACCGATACCTCTTTTTCAAGGGCACCTGCATAGGCAACACCATGGTCGATGCCGGCCTCGTTGAGGAAGAAGGACACATCTTCGGCGGCGCCGGTTGCACAGATGATGGCGATATTTCCTGCACCGATCGCTTCGCGTTCTTCGGCGACGGTTCGGGCAAGTGCTTCGCCAAAATTGTCTGGGTCTGTCTCGACGAATCGTGGAGGGTCACCCTCGGAACGAACAGCTACAGGCGCCTTCAGGTCTGGCATGGCTTTGGCCAGCACCTTGGTGGCCATCTCCATCAGTGGGCCAGGAAGCCGGTAACCAACAGTGAGTTCGTGACGAGCAATTCCCTTGGGTGTGGGCAGGTGTTCGGTGACACTTTCCCAACTCTCGTGGGCCCACGCACTGGTGGCTTGTGCAATATCGCCAACGATGGTCATCGACCCGCCAAGCGACCTGCGCGCAACCATGTTCAGCTGCATGGGAGACAGGTCCTGGGCTTCGTCGATCACGATGTGGCCATAGGTGCGCAGACCCAGATCCTTGGTGCTGCCCGACGTGGGGCCGACCAGTCGGTTCATTTCGTCGAGCAGTGGCACATCATGAGCGGTCCAGAACACGTCGTTGACATTGTCGGTGCGAGGCCGGTACAGGTTCTCGATGTCGACCCCGAAGAACTTCTCGCCAGCGGCCCGCTGTAGCGACCGAAAGCCATAGAAGTCGTGCAGCAGTTGTTCGGCCGAGATGACTGGCCACATCCACTCGAGTGCCTCGCGGATTGCGGCGGAGCCGTGCAGGTTGTCTCTGAGTTCTTGTGCGTCGATGTCGTAGCGGCGGCCACTGGCGGCCAGCTGTTCGTATAGCTCCTCGACGACAAATTTGCGGCCGTGATTGTGGAACCGAGCTCGGCGGCGCGTGCGGTCGATGACGGCTTCACTATCGGCAACGCTGAACCGCAGTCGCTGCACGCCATACGTAATGATCAGGTCACGGCGTAGTGGGCGCTGGCGCTGGCGAACGGCGCGCCGCATGACCTTGAGCATGCGCAGATCACCCTTGACGCGAGCGATGTGGGCGGGATCATTGCCACGAACACGGGCGCCAGGGACGAAGTCGCCGAGCACCGTGAGCTCGACACCCGATTCGCCAAGTGAGGGCAGTACCTGTTCGATGTAGGTCAAGAAAAGCCGGTTCGGCCCAATGACCAGCACACCCTGCCCGGCGAGCGGGAAGTGGTGGGTGTAGAGGAGATAGGCGGCGCGGTGCAGTGCAACCACGGTCTTGCCAGTGCCTGGCCCGCCCTGCACAATTACTGCGCCAGCTAGTGGCGCACGAATGATCTCGTCTTGTTCACCTTGAATGGTGCCGACGATGTCGCCGAGGCGGCCGGTTCGACCGGATTCGAGCGCAGCGATCAGGGTGCGCTCACCCTTCAGGCCTGTACGTTCAGCTTGGCCCTCGGTGAAGTGCTCGTCTTCGATTCCAAGAAGCTCGCGGTAGCGGGTGATGTAGTGGCGGCGACGGTCCAAGCCCATCTTCTGGCGGCCAGTTGCTCGGTAGAAGGACTCGGCGATGGGCGCACGCCAGTCGACCACTATTGGATTGCGGTGCTCGTCGAACACAGCGACGCGACCGATGTGGAAATGATCGCCAGCGGCATGGTCGATGCGGCCGAAGATCAGTGACTGGTCGCCGATATCGAGATCCTCGAGCCGACTGCGGACCTTGTCTGCAAGTACGTCGCGTTCATAACGAGCCTGATGGGTGCCACCGACGCCAGACTCGACATTTCCGGTAATGCTCTGTGCTGCCTCGCGAGACTTGTCCAGGCACGCGTAGGCGCGCTCGATGTAGTCCGATTCGGCCGCAAAATCTTCGTGTTCAGCATCACTCATTACAGGCACCTTCCCTGGAAAAGGGGGTGGTTCATCGTAGTCCTGTTCCGCGAAAACTGCTGTGTGACGCAGGTCCGCTACTAGCGTCACTACGTGCTTCCCCTGATTTGTATCGATGTCGACGGCACGCTCGTTGGCTCGTCTCATGTGCCGACCGAGGCCGTGTGGGCCGCCGCAGCGCAGGCCACCGTTCGCGGTCAACATCTTGCCTTGTCGACAGCCCGCGGGGCTTTCGGCCCAACGCTCGACTATGCCCGGCGTCTCGATCCGAACGGCTGGCACATCTTCCATAACGGTGGTGCACTCCTGCACACCGGAAGTGGCGAGATCCGTGGCAGCAGTATCGCCGATGAGGTTGTGAACGCCGCCAGCGATATCGCCGACGCACATGGCTGGCTGATCGAGTTCTATTCCGCCGATGATTACACCGTCGAGACCGAGAATGAGATCGCAGCTGACCACGCAGCGTTGATGGGCGTACCGCTTGTGAGTCGTACCCGTGACACGCTGCAGAGCGAGATCGTGCGTGTGCAGTTCGTCGTGCCGACGGAGATGGCGTCGAAGGTGTATGCCGAGATGGAAACCCAGGACGCGGTCGTGGTTGGGGCAACGTCGCCGGTGCAGCCAGGGATCGTGTTCGTCTCCTGCACCCGTCGGGGTGTGTCAAAAGGCGTGGCCATTTCTCGCATCGCCAAAGAGATGGGCATCACATCGGCCGATGTCATGATGGTTGGCGATGGAGACAACGACGTCGAAGCGCTTGGATCCGTTGGCCACGGTGTTGCTATGGCGAATGCTGTTCCCGCGGCCAAGGAGGCGGCCTCCTACGAGGTCGCCCACGTCGACAATGATGGCCTTGTCGAGGCCCTCGAACTCTCGACCACTCTGTAGCTGTCCACCACTCTGTAGCTAGCCAGATAACGTCAGACAGGTGACCAAGGATCTGTCAGCGTCGCCATTTCTTGCCGTCTGTCGAGGTGAGAAGCCGAGTCGGGTTCCGGTGTGGTTTATGCGCCAGGCCGGCCGGTCGCTTCCCGAATACAAGGCAGTGCGAGGGCCGGGCTCGATCAATCAAGCCATCGCCAACCCAGACCGGGCGACCGAGATCACGCTGCA
>Ga0307994_1000363_pt1 | contig 32489 bp, 25 predicted proteins | sample EllFjometagen261_FD_203171 | JGI IMG/M metagenome (GOLD analysis project Ga0307994, IMG submission 203171) | Marine microbial communities from Ellis Fjord, Antarctic Ocean - #261 | ecosystem: Environmental > Aquatic > Marine > Unclassified | place: Southern Ocean | collected 2014-11-02 | reverse complement strand
CCTTACGAAGGTCCTATATCTGCTCCACGAGTAGGTAGAGTAGATGGCGAGTGGGTGATTAACCCTACTGCTGCTGAGATGGAAAATTCTGACGTAGATCTTTTAGTAGCTGGTACTGCTGCTGACGTGAATATGGTGGAAGGTGAAATGAATGGTATTTCTGAAAAAGAAATGGTAGAGGCATTGAAATTTGCTCATACGTTTATCAAACAAGATTGTGCTGCACAACTTGCTCTTTGTGACCAAATGGGTGGCAGAAAAGCACCACGTGAGTATAACCACGAAACTAATTCTGAAGAACTAGCAGCGACTGTAAAAGAAGCTACTTATCAGAAATTTTATGACGCAGCTAAGGTTCCTTCTGAGAAGGATGAGCGTTCTGAGAAATTTGGTGCTATCAATAAAGAGTATATCGCATCTTTATCTGAAGATACAGATGGTGAGACTATCACTATGGTAAAAAGATACCTAGCAAAGTCTAAAAAAGAAGCTGTACGTAATATGATGCTTGATCTCAAGCAAAGATTAGACGGTAGAGCACTTAATGAAGTAAGACAAATCTGGTCTGAGGTAGATTACCTACCTTCAGTTCACGGTTCTGCTTTGTTTACTAGAGGAGAGACTCAGTCACTTACATCTGTAACACTAGGTTCTAAGCTAGATCAGCAGATGATAGATAACTATCAAGCTAAATCATTCAGCAAGTTAATGTTACATTATAATTTCCCTTCATTCTCAGTAGGAGAAGCTAGACCGAATAGAGGTCCAGGTAGAAGAGAGATAGGTCACGGTGCATTAGCAGAGAGAGGTATCAAGAGAATGATTCCAGATGATTTTCCATATACACTTCGTATCGTATCAGATATATTAGAAAGTAACGGAAGTAGCTCTATGGCTACGGTATGTGCTGCTAGTATGGCAATGATGGATGCTGGTATTCAAGTGAAATCAGGAGCTTCTGGTATCGCTATGGGTATGGTAGCAGACAAAGAAGGTCGTTACGCTATTCTTTCAGATATCTTAGGAGATGAGGATCACCTAGGAGATATGGATTTTAAAGTAGTAGGTAATGCAGACGGTATCTACGCTGTACAAATGGATATGAAGGTAGAAGGTCTTTCTTATGATGTATTGGAGGAAGCTCTAGTACAAGCTAAAGAAGGTAGAATGCGTATTCTAGGTGAGATGGAGAAAACTATCTCTGCACCTAAGACTAGTCTTAAAGATCACGCACCACAGATAGAGGTGATGATTATACCTAAAGATAAAATCGGTGCTTGTATCGGTTCTGGTGGTAAAGTTATACAACAAATCCAAGCAGAGACAGGTGCTATTATTACTATAGAAGAAGATGGGGATACTGGACGTGTTGAGATTTCAGGTATAGGTAGTGCTCCGATAGAAGCAGCTAAAGAATGGATAACAGGTATCATCACTGATCCTGAGCCAGGAACTGAGTATACAGGTAAGATTACTAAGATAATGGACTTCGGTGCATTTGTAGAGATACTTCCAGGTAAAGAAGGTTTGCTTCACATTTCTGAGATTTCTTGGGAACGTATAGAGACTATGGACAAAGCTCCACTTTCTGAAGGGCAAGAAGTGACTGTGAAGTTACTAGCTGTAGACGAGAGAAGCGGTAAGCTGAAGTTGTCTATGAAAGTTCTTACTGAGAAACCAGAAGGATACGTAGAGCGTCCGCCGAGAGAAAAGCGTGACGGCGACCGTAGAGGTGGCAGAGATGATAGACGTGGCGGAGGTAGAGATAACCGAGGCGGCGGAAGAGACAACCGTGGTGGAGATCGTAGAGATAATAGAAGCGATAACCGTATCGACGATAGAGACAACAAACCAGCTGCAGACTCTAGCGAGGATGTAGGTTAAATTGCGTCATCCTAAGCGTATTCAGAGGGTGAAGGCATTTTAGTTGTCAAATTTTAATATTTGAAAGGCGAGCCGTGAGGCTCGCCTTTTTTCATGTTAGCTTTTCCCTAGCCCTGCACATACTAGTATGTGCAGGGCTTCTTGTTGCTTGCTAGTAGCAAGTGTTTATTTTTGGTTTTCTTGTCTCCACAGCTTTCTTCTATTAGCTGTATGGTAAGACCAAGCCACTATGCGACTACTCTTGTTTCCTTGTCCCATATCTATGGTCTTTACTTGTTGAGCATTGACTTCTCGTAGAGCTTCGTAGATCTCTTTTAAGTTGCCTTGCTTGCTTACCAAAGTACTAAACCAGAGTACATTCTTTTTGAAAAGGGCACTTTCCTTTATCATATCACGTACAAAGCGGAGCTCGCCACCTACACACCATAGCTCAGTATGCTGACCACCAAAACTCACAGCATTTGTAGGCTTATTGCCTTGGCTGTCTGTAGCTTTTCCTTTAGTTAGGCTTTTTACTTTTCGCATATTGGCACTTACAGCCTCTTCTGCACTTGCGTGAAAAGGTGGGTTACACGTCGTAATATCAAAGTGCTCATCGGGGCCTATGATTCCTTTGAAAATATTGGAAGGATTGGGTTGTAGTCTTACATCTACACCCAGCTTATTCGCTTTAGTAATAGCTGTTGCTATTTGTATGCTTTTAGGATTTGTATCTGCAGCAGCAAAGTTCCAGTCGTATTCTACAGTGCCTATTATAGGGTAGATGCAGTTGGCACCTGTGCCAATGTCTAGAGCCTTTACCCGTGGTCCTCTTGGTATCTGGTCATCATCGTCGCTTCCCAGTAGGTCTGCTATGTGGTGTATATAGTCTGCTCTGCCGGGTATGGGCGGGCACAGGTAGTCTAGGGGGATATCCCAATGATCTATGCCGTAGTCTTTTTTGAGTAATGCTTGATTAAGAAGCTTTACCGCTTCGGAGTTAAAGAAATCAATGGTTTCTGAACCATACTTATTTATAGCCACATGTTTTTTTAATGCAGGATTCTCTTCTATCAACAGCTTAAAATTATACCTCTGCTTATGTCTGTTTCGACTGTGCAACTTGCTTTTAGCTTCGGTAGGATTTGGTTTTGGCTTTTGTTCTTGCGGCATATACTGCGGCAAAGATACGTGATTGATTTTTCGTAGGATTCTTTTTTCACACGAAGTGACTAAGATATAGTAGCTCTATCTTTTGGTGAAAAAAAAAGAAAGGTCTTATAAACTGTAATACCTGATTTATCCTCTTTTACTCTGTTTTGTTATTTGCTACAAATCGTCTGAATACATAAATCGGGATAATCCATAAAAGCGGAATCTCAAAATCACCCACATTCTCCCCTAATCTTAGAAATATCCCCTTTTTATCCGTCCATAAACGCTAATTAGGAAAAAGTACGGGATTTTATGCCACTATAGATGTTACTGATAATCAAGTAACTAACATTGTTTGTGGAATACTTATGCCAAAAAGTGGGAGATAGTGGGAAAAAGTGGGAGAATTCGTTTTACTTTTGACATCAAGAAATAATTACAGCCGTGTCAAAACCACTTTACATAGGAGAATTCGAAGTCAAGCTAGACGACAAGGGTCGTGTAGTATTGCCTGCGGGTCTTAAAAAGCAGCTTCCTAAGGATTCTGTAGGCAAGCTGGTGGTGAATCGCGGTTTTGAGAAGTGTCTGACACTTTATACTAGAAAAGACTGGGACGAGGAGTTGAAGGGTTTGGGTTCGCTTAATCACTTTAACAAGAAGCACCGTATGTTTATTCGTCAGTTTAGTAATGGAGCTACTGAGATACAGTTAGATAACTCATCTCGTATGCTGGTTCCTAAAAAACTGTGTGAGTATGCCGAGATTAAAAATGAAGCAGTCTTTTATGCGTATGGCAATAGAATAGAAATCTGGAGCAAGCATCTCTACGAACATATGATGGATGTAGACGCCGATGACTTTGCCGATTTAGCCGAAGAAGTGATGGGTGGTTCTTTAGGAGATGGAGGTGATGATGATTAATTATCACGTGCCTGTAATGCTCCAAGAGTGTATGGATGGATTGCAAATAAATCCAAGTGGTACGTATGTAGATGTCACTTATGGTGGCGGAGGTCATGCTCGTGCTATTCTAGATAGGCTAGGTGAAGATGGGACTTTATTGGTTTTTGATCAAGATGCAGATGCAGTAAAAAACAGAATAGATGATCCTCGACTACATTTCTGCGAAGCAAATTTTAGATATTTAGAAAACTTTTGTTCTTACTATAAGGTAGGTAAGATAGATGGCCTCTTGGCAGATTTAGGTGTGAGCTCACATCATTTAGATGCTAAAGATAGAGGGTTTTCATTTCGCTTTGGCGAGGCAGAACTAGATATGCGTATGAACACAGATGCGGAGATTTCTGCTAAGAGTATTTTAAATACATACGAGCAGCCTCGACTAGCAAAAGTGCTACGTAGCTATGGTGAGCTAGATAAGGCTTCACCAATGGCTAATGCCATAATTGATTATCGTACAGTAAAAAGTATAGAGACTACTGAAGATTTATCAGCAGCTCTAGATCGTTTTTTAAACGACAAAACAAGAAATAAAACTTTAGCTAAAGTATATCAAGCAGTACGTATAGAGGTGAATGCAGAGATGTCTACCCTGGAGCAGATGCTAAAGCAAGCTACTAATTTACTTAAACCTGAAGGTCGCTTGGTGGTGATGTCTTACCACTCGCTCGAAGACAGATTGGTAAAAAACCTTATTCAAACAGGGAATGTAGCTGGTGAGCGTGTCACAGATCACTTTGGTAATCTGCCTCAAGTGTATAAGGCGATTAACAAAAAGCCGATGGTGGCTTCTGCAGAAGAAATACTAACTAACACACGAGCCCGGAGTGCCAAATTAAGAATAGCAGCGAGAATCTAATGGCTACAGATAGAAAATCCATCTCGACTAAAGACTTTACACTCACTACCGAATGGATTTACTACCTCGGCTTCTTATTTACCTTAGCTCTGCTGTACATCTATCTGACGCATCGTACAGATAATATAGTGCGAGAGATAGAGTCTACAAAGAGAGATCTGGTAGAGCTACGTGCTGAAAATATTACCCTTAAATCTGATATCATGAAAAATAGATCGCGAGCTAATCTTGAGTCTCGTCTTTCTAATAGAGGTGTGAAAGAACCTAATAGAGCTGTCAAAGTAATCCGCATTAAAAATGACTAATATCAAAAAAGGCATAATGTGGCGTGTGGTTTTTGGGATGAGTGCAGTGGTATTTTTTGCTATTGTGGTCTCTTTTAAGATGTTTACTATACAGATAGTAGAAGGCGAGAAGTGGCTTGCTATGTCTGACAGTACTACTATCAGGAGACAAAATATTACACCTGCCCGTGGTAATATATATTCAGATGATGGTAGTTTATTATCTACCTCTATGCCCATTTATGAAATAAGATGGGATGCTACAGTGGTAAATAAAGACACTTTTAGAGTGTATGTAAGTAATTTGGCGATAGAGCTGTCTAGACTATTCCCAGAGCATACTGCATCCTACTATAGTTCTATGCTCAAAACTGCTAGAAGGGATAAAAATAGGTACAAGCTTATAAGAAGAAAGGTTAATTATCATCAACAAAAAGCTATAGCAGAGATGCCTATTTTTAGAAAAGGCAGATACAAAGGAGGTTTTTTGCCACAGCTAAACACTAAGCGTGTGAAGCCTGCGGGTGAGCTGGCTCATAGAACGATAGGCTGGTATCACAATGAGCAAAATCAAGGTGTTGGACTTGAGAGAAGTTATGATCAAGATTTAGGTGGTGTGAAAGGTGAGCGACTAGTGCAGCGTATTTCTGGTGGCAATAGACCGCTGAACGACGAAAATCTCATAGAGCCACAAAATGGTAGAGATGTGCATACGACCATTAATATAGATTTTCAGGAGATAGCTCAACGGTCTCTAGAAAAAGCACTTATAAAGCACAATGCACATCATGGATCTGTAGTGGTGATGGAAGTGGCTACAGGCAAAATAAAAGCTATTGCAAATCTTAAAAGAACAGAATCTGGCGTCTATAGAGAGTTGTATAACTATGCTATAGGAGAGAGTTATGAGCCAGGTAGTGTATGGAAGGTGTACTCCGCAATGGCGGCGTTCGAAGATGGACTTATAAATCCTGAGGATAGTATGGACATAATGAACGGCGAACGTGATTACTTCGGTAAGCCTATGCGAGATTCAGATAGAGGCAGATTTAAGAAAATGAGTTTTAAGCAAGCTTTTGCTCGCTCTAGTAATGTCGCTTTCTCGTCTATCATTTTTGATAATTATGCTCAGAATCCAAGTAAGTATATCTCTCACCTACGCAAGCTAGATCTTGATAAAACTACGGGAATAGAAATATTAGGTGACGCAGAGCCATTCTTGAATCATCCAGAGAGTAGCACTTGGTCGCAGCTTACGCTTCCTTGGTTAGCCATCGGGTACGAAAATCAACATACTGCATTGCAATTGCTCACGGCTTATAATGGTATTATTAATAATGGCGATATGATCAAGCCTCGCTTGGTAAATGAAGTGACTGATGCAGGTTTAGTAGTGAAGGATAATAATGAGCGAGTAGAGTCTAAGAAAGTCTGCTCTAAGGAAACTTCTGCAAAAATAAAAGAGCTTACTGCTGAAGTATTTTTAAGCGGTTCGGCTAGTGGAGTTAGAAGTAATGTGGTTTCTATGGGAGGTAAAACTGGTACTGCTCAAATAGCAACCAAAGGACAATATCAAAAATCTAGAATTTACAATGCCAGTTTCGTGGGTCACTTCCCGGCAGACGAGCCTGTTTATAGTGTGTTTGTAATGGTAAATCAACCAAGCAATGGACAGTTCTATGCTAGTTCGGTTGCTGCTCCAGTATTTGCAGAGGTAGCAGAGAAAATTTTCACTATTAGTGTTAAGCAAAAGGTGGATGATACCTCTACTCGTTTTCCGAATTATGCCTCGGGTTACTACTCGGATTTTAAAGTGCTCAACAGTGCTCTGAATGTAGAATTAACCCAAGAAATAAATAATGAGGTGATAGCTATGGATGCAAAAACGGGCAAGGCAAAGGGACTAAACATAGAAGACGATAAAATGCCAAACGTAAGAGGAATAGGGGCTAAAGATGCCATCTACTTACTAGAGAGATACGGCTTGCAAGCTAAAATGACTGGTAATGGCAGAGTAGTGGAACAGAGTCCGGCAGCTGGGTCTAGAGTTACTAAAAATCAACACGTTTATATCCGACTAAATTGAGATTACTAAGCGACATATTGTTGGCCATCGAGCCTATATCTACTCAAGGTAGTGAAGAGGTAAACATAGCGGGAATGACTTTAGATTCTCGAGCTGTAGAAGAGAACTATCTATTTGCTGCGACTAGAGGTGCTAATACAAACGGGCATCTATATATAGAAAAGGCAATAGAGCTAGGAGCTACGGTAATACTGTGCGAAGAGATAGCTGCTCTCAAAGAGGGTGTTACATATATAGTAGTAGCAAATGCTGCTGAGTCACTCGGCTTATTAGCTTCTGAGTATTACGATAATCCAAGTAGAAACTTAAGCCTTATTGGGGTCACAGGTACCAATGGTAAAACGTCGATAGCGAATTTGCTTTATCAGTGCTTTATGAACCTAGGTCATAAATGTGGTTTGCTATCTACTATAAAGTATAGTATAGCTGGCACAGATACGGTGAGTACGCATACCACACCCAACAGTATACGTATTAATGAACTGCTAGCAGAGATGGTAGATGCAGGATGTGAATATGCTTTTATGGAAGTTAGCTCACATGCTTTGCACCAAAGCAGAACAACAGGACTAGAATTTGAAGGAGCGGTATTTACCAATATCACACATGACCACTTAGACTATCACACGGATTTTAGAGAATACCTATACACTAAAAAAAGACTTTTTGACGGGTTAAGCTTAGATGCATTTGCTCTAGTAAATAAAGATGATAAGAATGGAGCTACTATGGTGCAAAACACCAAGGCTACTAAGTACACCTATAGTTTAAAGTCAGTTTCTGATTTTAAGACAAAGGTAATAGAGAGTGATTTTGATGGAATGCTACTAGATATAAGCGGCTCGGAAGTTTGGCTTAGACTAGTTGGTAATTTCAATGCATACAATGTGCTCGCAGTTTATGCTGTTGCCTTTTTACTAGGCAAGGAGCATTTAGAAATAGTCACCGCTCTTAGTGCTATTAATAGTGTAGATGGCAGATTTCAAAATATAAAGGAAGCTGGAATTACAGCCATAGTAGACTATGCACATACTCCAGATGCACTACAAAATGTAGTGGATACCATCAATGCTATTCGTACTAAAAATGAACAACTAATCACGGTAGTGGGATGCGGTGGCGATAGAGATAGAGAAAAAAGACCTGTGATGGCTCGCATAGCATGTCTAGCGAGTGATAGAGTCATACTAACCTCTGATAATCCGCGATCTGAAGATGCTGATGCTATCATAGAAGAAATGATGCTAGGTGTAGAATCTCAGAATTATAAAAAAGTACTAAAAATCACAAATAGAGAAGAAGCTATAAAAACGGCTATTAGCCTGAGCAATACTGGAGATGTGATTCTAGTAGCTGGCAAAGGTCATGAGACTTACCAAGAGATAAACGGAGTCCGACATCCATTTGATGATAAAGAGATTCTTACCAAAAACCTAAAACTAATAAAAGACTAATGCTATATCACTTATTCGATTACTTACAAGATACGTATAATATGCCGGGAGCTGGTGTTTTTCAGTACATCTCGTTCAGAGCATCTATGGCGGTTATTCTTTCGCTGATAATTTCTTTGGTTTTTGGTAAAACGCTGATAGAGAAGTTGCGACATATGCAGGCTGCAGAGACTATTAGAACTCTAGGACTAAAAGGAGAAGAGGCTAAAAGAGGCACTCCTACTATGGGAGGCCTTATTATTTTAGCTGCTATTCTTATTCCTACTCTTCTTTTTGCAAAACTCAATAATGTATATATCCTACTAATGATCTTTAGTACTATTTGGCTAGGTGTCATAGGGTTTATAGATGATTATATAAAAGTTTATAAGAAAAACAAAGGAGGACTAGCAGGTAGATTTAAAGTAGTAGGTCAAGTAGGCTTAGGAATCATAGTAGCTCTAGTACTTCATTTTAATGATAATGTAGTAGTACGTGAGCAGTACAAGGTAGCGACTGTGGATGAGGCTCCAGAAGGGGTGGATGTGAAAAATATCAATGGACAATTGATGTATTTCAAAGATGTGAAAAGTACTACCACTACGCTTCCTTTTATGAAATCTCATGAGATTAATTATTCTAAATTACTCTTTTGGATGGATGATGAAGGTGCCAATAAGTGGTCGTGGGTTGTCCTAATGCTTGTAGCCGTAGTGGTAATTACTGCGGTAAGTAATGGGGCTAATCTTACCGACGGTATTGACGGATTAGCCGCAGGCAGTTCCGCCATTATAGGGGTGACCCTAGCTGTTTTAGCTTTTATCAGTGGTAACCTTATTTTTTCGGATTACCTCAAAGTCATGTTTATTCCATACCAGGGCGAGCTAGTAATATTCGCTGCGGCATTTGCTGGAGCTTGTATAGGCTTCTTATGGTATAATAGCTTTCCGGCTCAAGTATTTATGGGAGATACTGGTAGTCTAGCCTTGGGAGGTATTATAGCTGTGCTCGCACTTATGATTCGTAAAGAACTTGTGTTGCCTATACTCTGTGGAATATTCTTAGTAGAGAATCTAAGCGTAATGATGCAGGTAAGTTATTTCAAGTATACCAAAAAGAAATTCGGTGAAGGAAGACGCATATTTAAGATGTCGCCTCTTCATCATCATTATCAAAAACTAGGATATGCAGAACCAAAAATCGTTGCTAGATTTTGGATAGTTGGCATTATGCTAGCCATTTTCACCATTGTTACTTTCAAGCTAAGATAAGGATTGAGTAAACTGATTTCCATATTAGGTGCTGGCGAAAGCGGCGTAGGTTCGGCCATACTTGCCCAGAAAAAAGGGTATGATGTATGGGTGAGCGACTACGGCACTATCAAGCCTCAGTATAAAGCTGAGCTAGATACGTATGGAATAAAATACGAAGAAGGTGGCCATAACGAAGCCAAGATTCTTTCATCAGAAAAAGTAATAAAAAGTCCAGGAATAGCCGATACGGTGTCTATAGTCACTAAGGCTATAGCTGCAGGTATAGCTGTGATAGGCGAAATAGAATTTGCTGCGGCATACACTAATGCTACGCTTATAGGTATCACGGGTACTAATGGTAAAACTACCACGACTATGCTCACCTACCATCTGCTAGAGAAAGCAGGACTTAATGTGGGAATGGCTGGCAACGTGGGAATCAGTTTTGCGAAGCAAGTAGCTCTAGAGGATAAAGAATACTATGTGCTAGAAATCAGTAGTTTTCAGCTAGATGGTATGCATACCGTCGCACTAGACTATGCGGTTTTACTCAATATTACTCCAGATCACTTAGACAGATATGACTCATTACAAGGGTATATAGATTCTAAGTTTAAGATCAATCAAAATCAAAAATCAGGACAGAAATTTATTTATTGTGCTGATGACGAGACTATTATAAATCAACTAAAGCATCACACTATAGAAGCAGAGCTTATTCCTTTTACCTACGATGGTGGGCCATTGGAGCAAGGAGCTTGGGTAGAGGACAATCAAATAAACATAAAACTTAACAAACCAAAAACAGAATTCATTATGTCAGTAGAACAATTAACTATCGCAGGAAAGCACAACACTTACAATTCTATGGCGGCTTCTATCATCGCCAATTCTTTGCTTATCAGAAAAGAAACTATCAGAGAAAGTTTATCAGACTTTAAAAATGTAGAGCATCGCCTAGAGTATGTAGGTAAGGTGAAAGGCATTAATTTCATAAATGATAGTAAGGCTACTAATGTAAACGCAGCTTGGTATGCACTAGAAAGTGTAGAGGATCCGATAATCTGGATAGCTGGTGGAGTAGACAAAGGAAATGACTATGAGTCTCTTAGTCCTTTAGTGAAATCTAAAGTGAGAATAATAGTATGCCTAGGTAAAAATAATATGAAACTACACCAGGCATTTCGTAAAGATGTAGATATGATGATAAATGCTAACTCTGCTCAAGAAGCTGTAGATATAGCATACGGACTTGGCGAAAAAGGCGAGACTGTGTTGCTTTCTCCTGCTTGTGCCAGTTTTGATTTATTTGAAAATTACGCGGACAGAGGAAACCAATTTAAGAGAGCCGTTAGAAGTCTGTGAAAGAGTTCTTTGGGAAATATCTGAAAGGTGATCCAGTCATTTGGCTGGTGGTGTTCATGCTATCTATATATGGTGTGCTGGCAGTGTATTCTTCTATGGGCTCTTTGGCGTATAGTAAGGGTACTAGCCCAGAGATGTATCTTATAAAGCATTCCGCATTGTTGATTTTTGGTTTGGTCGCAATGTGGCTCACGCATCTCATCAATATTCAATATTTCTCAAGAATAGGTCAATTGATGCTCTACTTCGCAGTTCCGCTGCTCATATATACCCTGTTTTTTGGGGTCACCATAAATGAGGCTACTCGCTGGATTTCTATACCAGGACTAGGCCTCACAGTACAAAGTTCAGATTTCGCTAAGCTAGCACTGGTAGTGTATATAGCCAGATTCATGGCAAAGCGGCAAGGAGAAGTACACGATTTTAAAAAGACATTACTTCCTGTTTTAGGTGTCATACTTTTTGTATGTTTACTCATATTCCCGGAAGATCTATCTACCTCAGCAGTATTATTTCTTACCAGTATGCTAGTACTCTTTTTAGGTAGAATACCTCTAAAGCAAATAGCCTTATTAGTAGGTATTGGTGTTTTTGTCTTGGGAGGATTATTTGCGTATGTCATGACTTCTGATGTCACCTTTGGTAGACTAGGCACTATGAAGTCTAGAATAGAAGCATTCTCGGCAGATTCAGATGACGGAGGAACCTTTCAGAGTAGGCAGGCTAAAATAGCCGTAGCCAGAGGAGGTTTTACTGGCACAGGTCCAGGCCAGAGTAGACAGAAAAATATTTTACCGTCTCCATTCGCAGATTTTATTTATGCTATAATCATAGAAGAATACGGTTCCATTTTTGGCGGACTAGCATTAGTAGTACTTTATATGCTGTTACTTTATAGGGCATTCAGAATAGTGCTCAAAACAGAAAATTCGCTTGCCGCTCTGCTCGCTATTGGGCTGGCATTTAGCCTAGTAGTGCAAGCACTTATCAATATGGGCGTAGCCGTAAATTTACTTCCCGTTACAGGGTTAGCATTACCCATTGTAAGTAGAGGTGGTACCTCTATATTGTTTACTAGTATAGCATTTGGTATTATACTAAGTGCAAGTAGAACCATATATACAGAGAGAGAAAATGCCAAATAATCTACGCGTCTTAATATCGGGAGGAGGCACTGGAGGACATATATTCCCAGCAATCGCTATCGCCAATCAGATCAAAAGCGTGTACCCAGATGCAGAAATTGAGTTCGTAGGAGCAAAAGGCAAAATGGAAATGGAAAAAGTGCCAGCAGCAGGGTACAAAATACATGGGCTTTGGATAAGTGGACTACAGCGTAGTTTGACTCCTAAAAATCTAAGTTTACCATTTAAGCTTGTTTCTAGTCTTTGGGAAAGCAGAAAAATAATAAAGAAATTTAAGCCAGATTTTACGGTAGGCGTAGGAGGCTATGCAAGTGGTCCTCTTAATTATATAGCTAGTAAAATGGGTGTACCTGTATACTTGCAAGAGCAAAACTCTTTCCCCGGTATTACCAATAAACTACTAAAGGATGTAGCACGTAAAATTTGTGTGGCCTACCACGGAATGGATCGATTTTTTCCGAAGGGGAAAATCGTAATTACGGGTAACCCTATCCGTCAAGATGTTTTGGCAAGTGCTGCCACTAGAGAAGAAGGATTAGAATACTTCTCCTTAAAAAATGATAAGAAAACCATCCTCATAGTAGGAGGGAGCCTCGGTGCTCGTACCATAAACGAAGCGATACAAGCAAATTTAGAGAGTCTGGAAAGTGCAGGCGTACAACTACTTTGGCAAACAGGCAAAAACTATAACGAAGAGTTTGGTACTTTTTCGTGGGGTACTCGTACTGCTTTTATCCAGCGAATGGATCTAGCTTACAAAGTAGCTGATGTAGTAATAAGTAGGGCAGGAGCTATGTCTGTTTCAGAGCTTTCTGCTTTGGGCAAGGCTACTATTTTCGTTCCATCACCATTTGTTAGCGAAGATCACCAAACTAAGAATGCTATGAGTCTAGTAGATAAACAAGCGGCTTTACTTTGCCAAGATGCAGAAGCTACAGCTAAGCTAGGAGGCATGGTAATTAGCCTATTGCAAGATGAGGAGCAAATGAGTGCATTGCAAGATAAAATCAAAAAATTAGGGCTACCACTAGCAGCTCAGAGTATAGTAAGTGAAATAATAAAGGACCTTGGAGCATAAGAAAAATATATATTTTCTAGGGATAGGTGGCATAGGGATGAGTGCCCTTGCTCGCTATTTTCATGCCCAAGGATATATGGTTTCGGGGTATGATAAAACTCCGAGTCCCCTTACAAATAAATTACAACAAGAAGGAATCTTAGTATCTTTTAACGATGCTATAGAAGATCTAAATCCTATCTATGTGGAGCGTAAGACAGGCGTAATGGTAGTATACACTCCAGCTATACCTTCGCATAATGTACTTTTAAATTTCTTTAAAAACGAGGGATACTCCTTGGCCAAAAGGGCAGAAGTGCTGGGTATGGTAACCAAGCAAACTACTAACTTGAGTGTAGCAGGTACTCATGGTAAGACTACTACTAGCAGCATAGTTGCTACTATTTTACTTTATTCAGAAAAGCAATTTTCAGCTTTTCTTGGGGGTATTAGTACTAACTTAGGAAGTAACTATTTTCACCAAAAAGGAAAAGGTGAGCAGCACCTTAGTGTAACAGAAGCAGATGAGTTTGACCGATCTTTTCTAAAACTCAGCCCAGATTATGCCATTGTAACAAGTACCGATGCGGATCATTTAGATATTTATGGTAAAAAAGAAGATCTAGAGCAATCGTACATAGATTTTTCAGAGTTAGTAACGAACCCAACTTGCCGTTTGTATGCCAAAGAATATGCGAATAACATAGAAGGAGTAAGTTACTCTGCTAGTGATAAGTCAGCAGATTACTATGCTGTAGTTACTAGTAAATCAGGCAAGGGGACACATTTTAGCATAGCTAATACTGTAGGCGAAGAGGAGATAGTAGATTTATATCTTAATCTTCCGGGTCATCATAACCTAGAAAATGCCATGGGTGCTACTTTAATGACGCTAAAGGCAGGAGTTTCTTTAGAGGCTGTTCGTAATGGTCTTGCAAATTTTAAAGGTATAAAACGCAGATTTGAGTATGTGCTAGATACAGATAAGATAATCTACATAGATGACTATGCTCACCACCCAAGTGAGTTGCGTGCTATCATTTCTTCTGTACGAGACTTATATCCTACTAAAAAGATTACCGCGGTATTCCAACCGCACCTCTTTAGCCGTACTCAAGATTTTATGGCAGAGTTTGCTCATGAGCTTTCTCAAATAGATGAGCTGCTGCTATTGCCCATATACCCCGCCAGAGAGTTGCCCATAATAGGAGTGACTAGTGAAGCTGTTTTAGAGAAAATGAGTTTGAAAAATGCCAAGTGTGTGGCAAAAGAGATCGTGCTCACGGAGCTGCAAAATAAAGAAATAGAAGTGCTGCTTACCCTAGGCGCCGGAGATATAGATAGATTGGTTTTGCCTATACAAGCATACTATGGCAGTTAAGATGAATCCATACATTCGCAAGATACTTTATGTGATAGCCATAGGCTTACTCATCGCCCTCTTTGCAACACTAAAAGCAAAACAGGATGAGCAGATCTGTGAGATAATATCCATAGAAATAGATGCTTCTATAGAGAAACAACTCATTACTGAGCGACTAGTAATGGATAAGTTAAGTGCTTGGTATACAGGTGGGCTGTACGGTACAGTAGCTGCCAGTATGCCGCTTGCAGATATCGAAAGCAAACTGGAAAGTATGCCTGCCGTGCTCAATGCAGAAGTGAGTTTTGACCTTCGTGGCGAGCTTACATTGCAGATAGAGCAACGTATACCCGTAGTTAGAATAATGAGTAATACGGGTGAGTCTTACTACTTGAGCAAAGACAATACTAAAATACCTTCTCGCGGTACGGATGTAGCTAGGGTGCCCATAGCAAATGGTCGTTTAACAAACGCTATGATTACGAAAGTGTACACACTATCCACCTATGTGCAAGAAAACACATTTATGGAAGCCCTTACTGAACAGATATTTGTAAACAAGAATAGTGAATTAGTGATCGTCCCAAAATTGATCAATCAACAAATAATAATTGGAGATGCCACTGATCTAGAAGAGAAGTTCGCCAAGTTGATAGATTTCTATAGACACGGACTTAATCACATAGGATGGGACAAGTACCACACTATTAATTTAAAATATAAAGACCAAATCGTTTGTAACTAATATAATGGCTGAATCACAAGAAAGGATAATTGTAGGACTAGACATAGGAACCACTAAGGTGTGTGCTATCGTGGGTCGAGCAAATCAATATGGCAAAGTAGACATATTGGGAATGGGTAAAGTAGCATCTCACGGCGGGGTAACTCGTGGTGTGGTATCTAATATAGACAAGACAGTAGCTGCTATACAAGAAGCAATACGAGAAGCCGCTGAAAAATCGAACGTAGATATAAAGAGAGTACAAGTAGGAATAGCGGGGGCACATATCAATAGCCTACAGCACAGAGGTATGGTCATTAGAAATGATCGTGAAGCAGAGATTAATACAGAGGATTTAGAGAAGCTAGAGAACGATATGTTTAAACTGGCAGTGAAGCCTGGAGATAGAATAATCCATGTGCTACCTCAAGATTATACGGTAGATGATGAGCCAGGGATAGTAGACCCAGTAGGTATGGCGGGTGTAAAGCTGGAAGGAAACTTTCACATAATCACAGGTCAAATATCTGCAGCTAAAAACATTTACAAGTGTATAGAAAAATCGGGATTAAAAGTTTCTGAACTTGCTCTAGAGCCTTTAGCATCTGCAGAAGCTGTACTGAGTAAGGAAGAAATGGAAGCTGGTGTGGTACTGGTAGATATAGGAGGTGGTACTACAGACGTAGCTATTTTCTATGAAAATATTATTAGACATACCGCAATTATTCCATACGGTGGCAACATTATTACCGAAGATATAAAGGAGGGCTGTAATGTAATGAAAGCTCACGCTGAGTTACTGAAGGTAAAATTTGGTAGTGCTCTAGCTAATGAACAAAGCGAAAATGAAATAGTAAGTATACCAGGTATAAGAGGTAGAGAAGCGAGAGAAATCTCTATCAAAAACTTGTCAAAAATTATACAAGCTAGAATAGAAGAAATAATGGAACTCGTTTATTACGAAATAAAAACGAGTAACATGGAGAAAAAACTGGCAGGTGGTATCGTCATCACCGGTGGCGGGTCTCAACTGAAGCATATTGCACAGTTAGCAGAATTCGTGACAGGATTAGATGCACGTATAGGGTACCCTAACGAGCATTTGGCTAAAGGTATGGTAGATGAGGTAAAGAGTCCCATATACGCTACCAGTGTGGGCCTTGTGCTTAGAGGACTAGCAGATGAACGAAATACTATCAACGTTAGTGGAGAACATTTCATCTCAGAAAAGAAGAAATCTCCTTTATTTGACCGCATTAAAGATTGGTTAAAAGACGAAGTAGACGTAGCTGATTACAAATAAAAGAAGTACTTATGAGTTTCACAGTAGAATTACCAAAAGACAAATCATCCATCATCAAAGTAGTAGGTGTAGGGGGCGGAGGCGGAAACGCAGTAAATCATATGTACCGTGAAGGTATCAATGGGGTAGACTTTTTTATCTGTAATACAGATGCTCAAGCACTAGAAAATAGTCCAATACCAAACAGAATACAAATAGGCAACGCTCTTACAGAAGGACGTGGTGCAGGTTCTAATCCGGAGGTAGGTCGCAAGGCTGCCGAAGAAAATATAAAAGAAATAATCGAGTCACTTGGAGTGAATACGCAGATGGTATTCGTAACTGCAGGTATGGGCGGTGGTACTGGAACTGGTGCTGCTCCTGTAATAGCTAAAGCAGCTAAAGATTTGGGGATTCTTACCGTAGGTATTATCACTACTCCTTTCAGTTTCGAAGGTGGTAGAAGATGTGATGCGGCTTTTCATGGAATAGAAGAAATGAGAGAGAGTGTAGATTCTCTTCTTGTGATTTCTAATGATAGAATAAAAGAAATATACGGCAACTTGCCTATTAGTAAAGCTTTTGGATATGCAGACAATGTATTGACTACTGCTGCTAAAGGAATAGCTGAGATAATCACAATAGCAGGGAGTATAAACGTAGATTTCGAAGACGTGAAAACTGCTATGAGTAATAGCGGTGTCTCTATAATGGGTATGGGATTAAGCGAAGGAGATGATCGTGCTATGCGTGCGGTTAATCAAGCACTAAACTCGCCATTGCTAGATGATAATAAGATACAAGGTGCTAGTGATTTGCTAGTAAATATCTCGTATGGAGATGAGGAAGCTACTATGGATGAGTATGCGGCTATTAATGAGTTCCTGCAGAGTCAAGCAGGCAGAGATGCTACACTTAAATGTGGCTTATGCTTTGATTCTTCTTTAGGTAATGCTATATCTGTAACAGTAATAGCTACAGGATTTAATAGAATAGAGAATAAGTACAAAACGACTCTTGGTGTAAACGAAGAAGTAGAGTTTGACTTAGGAGCTGTGACTGTGAGCGAAGATGGAATGACAGATGAAGTGCCACAGAAACAGACTACTATTTTTGATCAATTGGGCGATTATGAAGAAGATGAAACCGTAGCGGCTAATCAAAAGATAGAGCAGATGAAGCAACGTATGAAATATCTACGTGAGCTCAATGAGTCTGCTAATAAAGAGTATGGTGTAGAAGAACTAGAAAATGTGCCAGCCTATAAGCGTAAAGGGGTAAATCTAGAAGATGTAGCCCACTCTAGTGAAATGGAAATTTCAAGAACTAGCTTAATAGAAGAGCCAGAGAAAAAACCAGAACTACGAACCAATAATTCTTTTCTACACGACAACGTAGACTAAGACATAAAGGACTTTTAACAAATAATATCTGTAAATAAAAAATCCGCGAGAGCGGATTTTTTATTTAATCAAAGAACCAGGTCAAATAATCACTGTTAAAAATAATGACAATTAAGATAATTTGTATTAGCCCAAGGGCTATCAAGGTGCGATCTAATATTGCAAAGGCAGACTTCGCTCGTCTTTTTAAGAAATAAGTAAAAGCCAAAGTGGAGTTAGAGTAAATGAGCCAAGTATTGAGATTGCAAATAAATATCCAATAATATCCCCAAAAGCCCTTTTAGAATGTGGTATTAATCCTATTTGGTCAAAATAATAGGGATCTGGATCCACCCCATATTTCGGTATATATTCCAAAATAAAAATAGGTCTAATAAGTACGTACAGTAAAATGCATAGGTTCAATATAAAAATGATGGATGCGATTCTTAAGATGTTTTGAGCTAATATGTTCAGTCTTGCATTCATCCAACATTAACGTCGAGTTCAGACTGTAAATTGTCTACTCAAAATACCCGTACCTAGGATACAAGAACTCGGATCCGGTAATCTTACCTAGTCCTTCTGCATAGTGACGCATAGCCTCTATTAAACCAGGTATAAGAATATGGTTTTCGTGATCGTCTATAGGGAAAAGTGCTTTCCATCCATTATAAGTTCCTAAGCTTATATCAAACTGTTCTAGCTGCTCATACAAACCTGTTATACGTCCACAGTAAGCTAGTAATCCACTGGTATTGTAGTGGTAGTTTTCTTTGGTATTTCGAGCGTTCTTTAGCTTTAGGTTATTTATCGCCTTACGAAAAGCTGTACTAGTCTCTATAACCTTAACCTGGTCAGTAAGACCTTGGGTATATGTTTTGGCTGTATTGAGTACTGCATTTGGTCGTAAGTCTGTAAATCCGTTATTGCATACCAGCCAATTGATAAATTCTTCTCTCTCTAGATTGTGCTGGCCACAGATCTGGTCTATCTTCTCTAGTAAACTAAAGTTGGACTCTAGCACTAGGTCTAGTGGAGCAAAGTATGGTCCTGCTAAGATCTCGTCTTGTCCGTCAGCATTTCTGTAAATGATAGGTGTTCCCAGGGAAGTAATAGAACGTATGGTCGTAGTAAGACCTGTAAATAATCCGTTATAGAATGTTTTGATAAAGCCCTTCAACTCTCCTTTGAAACCTGTGTATTTTGCCAAGTCTTCTACAGAGCGTATTGCAAATAAATCACTGAACGATTTGGCTAGTGACGTAATATCTTTTCCGTATTCTACTACATCTTCTATCAGTAGTTTAGGTGTGTTGAAATCTACCCATTCCTTTACCTCTTGCTCTTTGTATTTGCTAGTTATTTGGTCGCTTATTTGCTTAGGACTTAGATTTCTGAGCTTATGCATAAGTATGAATAGGCCGTGCATATGCAGTTCTGCTTGGTGCTTGCTACTCCCTAGCTCTTGAAAAGCTTTGGTACTAAATGCACTCGTTTGATATCTTCTAAACTCTTTTCTATTATTAAGTAATGCAAATACAAGACTTGAGTTATCTGTCTGTGTATAGTAGCAGATACCGTGTCTATCAAACCAAGGCTTTTGCTGGTCGTCTCCTAATAGTGCGTTGCTTACTAAAACGTGAGCTAGTTCCTCTTGTGAGGCTATTTTCATGTTAAGGTATAGTGCATATGCATTGTCCAATGAAAAGAGACCATTCTCTCCACTACGCAATGCGTAGTTTACGTTTAGGTTTGGAATATTGTCTTTGGTATTGCCATAGTTTAAGGCTGTTTTTTCTGTAGGATTTCCTTTAGGATTTAGCACAGGGTGGCTTGCTGCTATAGGTTTAGCCTCGAATACTTTGTTCAGCAGACGTTCTCCTTTCTTATCTTGGGTGAGCCTAAGGTCAAAAGGCAATGTCTTATTTTCATCTGCTTGTCTAAACTTACGAGAGATGCCGCTGCTAAGCGGAAGTGTACTGTTAGCGTATATATAATCTATTCCTATGGCACTTGCTGTTACCAAACTCTTGAGCATAAACTGAGAATAGTGTATAGTAAGTTCATTCGCGTAGAACTGCTTCTCTTTTAACAAATCGCCAAGTGAGGAGTGAGCATATCCGAGTTTAATCACGGGTTCGCCATCTATAATTTGGTACATGCCACCTACAGATGTAGTGTGGGCCATAAGTACTTCGTGGGCGTGTCTTTTCTTTATATCGCCAAAATCTTCGGCTAGTCCTTTTAGGATTTCTTTTTTAATAGAGCGTTCTACACTTTTCTCTGGATCTCCTTCTGCTAAGCCATGCTCGTCTAACAGTCTGTCTATGTTTTCGAAATGGTAAGTGGCTACACTTGGTACGGGTATGCCACTAAAAACTGCACGTATTTTATCCGTTGGTTTTAGGCCTAGTTGTATTTTTATGTCTTGTATAAATGCCTCAAAAGGAGAGGTCGTTTTAGATGCTTCGTTTATCAGAAAACGAATTTTAGTCTCTTTGTCTTCTATTCTAGATAGGGCATCTTGCAGGTCTATTTTAAACATAGGCACTGCCAGAAGTGTTTTGAAATGTAACTCTAAGAAACCTTCGAAAAGCAAAACAGATTCATCTCCTTGCTCGTCTATTTTCTTAAAATTATTTTTGCCGAATATCTGAAATAACTTACTGCAGAATTGGTCTATCTGAGCCTTGTTAATCCCTGTGATGATGAGTTGTGGAGTTTCTGTAGGTTTAGAAACCCTAGCTTTAGTCATATATTTATAAGACTCTAGTATTTCTATCACAGCTTGACCACCTACCGCACCTGTTCCTCCAAAAAAAACCATTTTAAAGGCAAATGGATTATTAGCAGTATCTGCGGCCAGTTCTTTTAGTTTTAAGAAAAAAGATTGGGGTATATATTTTTTAAAATGGTCTTTGTTCAACATTTAGGATCCTTTGTTCAAAGGGTGACAAATATAATAAAAGACTTAGCTATAGCATTGTCGATAGCTAAATTGACGAACTTTAATCTAGTGAAAATTTAATCTCTATGCTGGAGTTTTAAAGTGTTCATTTAATAGCATTCGAAGTTCTTCGTCTTGAGCAGGTTTACTTATGTAATGATTAATTCCACTTTTTGACAACCCTTTTTTAATCTCGTCGAAGGGTATACAAGTAAGAGCAACTAGAGGGATATGAGAATTGGTTTTTCGAATCTGCTTACTTACCTGTAGTCCAGAAAAGACAGACATCATAATATCTAGTAGTACCTTGTCGTAATAGTCGTTATTTAAAGCCTCAAGAAATCTTCACCTGAGTGAACAGAGGTGTTCTCTATATTTTGGCAAATAAACCTATGTTAGGAATAATAAATTCCTTTAAAGCAGAGAACATTCGTTTTTTTTCATCGACTGTAGCTAGACTTTCTATATCAGGACTTATTAATATGTTGTTGTGCTGTAGTGCCAGTATTTTCTTTTCTGTGCTTAAGTCTATACCCATACACCAAATACAGTCGTAAGAGGAAAGCGTTTTCAATACCGAAGAATCGGAAGTAATGTATTTCGCTAGTTGGGTAATCTTTAAGGCATTTATAGCCTTTGAGAAATTGCTACCTTCTGCTAGGTACTTACTTTTATTCGTTTCAGAAGTGAAAAGGACAAAGGGCTGAGATTCTACTTTATATGTGCCTTTTGGTTCTTGTGCTATATTTATAGGTGTAGTCTCTAGTGTATTTGTCTCTTCTATTTGGCTTGTGCTTTCTGGCGTTTCGATTTCCTTTTCTACTAGTTTCTGACTTAATGCATCTGGCTCATCAGATTTTGCTTTGCTTGTTTCTTCAACCGGAGATATTTCTTCTTGCTTATCTTGAGGTAGTACTACCAAGGATTTGTATAGCAAATGGATATCTTTAGCGTTAAGTTTAAACACGTAACAAAGCAACATTAATTTTCGAGAATAAACAATGCGGAATAGTACTTGTGAATAAGAGTAGTTAAAATGAGAAAACTTCTATAGAAATAGTGGGAATACTATAGCGTGTCGGGCTTATTTTTGCAAAAATAGAATGAAAGTAAATATCACTAAGCAGTCGCAACTAAAGAATATAGATTTTAACAACCTTGATTTCGGTAGAATATTTACCGATCACATGTTGATTTGTGACTTTGATGGAGAGAAATGGGGGGAGTATTCCATAGAGCCTCTCGCATCTATTCCTATGCATCCGGCTACATCTGTTTTGCATTATGGACAAGCTATTTTCGAAGGACTCAAAGGGTATAGATGCGATAATGATAAGATCAATATATTCAGACTAAGAGATAATCTGAAAAGAATGAATATCTCTGCAGAGCGTATGCAAATGCCCCAATTTGAGGTGAATGAAGCTTACGAAGCAATCGAAGAATTTGTGCGGGTAGAGAGGGGCTGGGTGCCTAATTCAGAGCAAGGGTCTCTCTATATACGTCCGTTTATGATATCTACAGACCTTACTCTGAAGGCTCTTTCTAGCAAATCATTTAGATTCATGGTTATAGCGTGTCCGGTTGGCTTTTATTATAACAAGCCTTTGAATATATATGTAGAAAAAAATCATAGACGTGCTGCTGCTGGCGGTGTAGGTTATGCTAAAGCTGCAGGCAATTATGCGGCTTCGTTCTATCCTACCGAGAAAGCTAAAGCGGCTGGTTTTGACCAAGTACTTTGGACGGATATTACAAATAATTTTTCGCTTGAAGAATTAGGTAGTGCTAATTTTTTCTACGTAAAAAATAATGAGATATATACTCCAGCTTTACACGATAGTATTCTAAAAGGGATCACTAGAAATACGCTTATCCAGATAGCAAGGGCTAAAGGAATAAATGTGAATGAAGTGGAAATTAGTGCAGATCAATTTGTTCTAGATTTAGAAGCAGGTTTGGTTCAGTGTATGTTTGCTACTGGAACAGCTGCGGCTGTGACTTATGTAGATGGAGTCACTATAGATGATGTGAAGTATGATGTCTCTAGTCATAATTTTAATATGATAAATCAGCTTACGGACGATTTAAATGGTTATAAGCTTTTAAAATCAGAAGATACGCAGGGGTGGAACGCCGTAGTTTAGGGAGAATTGTCAATTGTCATCCCAAAATGGGAAGATAATTGTTGTTTTAGATGAATATAAAACAGAGATTAATTGGATATAAATAATTGATATTGTTTATGTTAATACAAAATAGTTGTTTAGGAAGTTATCTTAAAATAGCCCAATTCTATAAATTGGACAGTTCGCTCTGCAAATGAGACGAATAATGGTTACTTTTTTTATTAAGTAATTGATAATCGTAATTTTAAAAGTTGGCTTGGTCTTAGCTAATAGTAAGATGTATCGCGAGATACACATTGTTAATAATTTTCATCATGGGTAGTAGTTTAGTGTTTTATCTTTGAAATTCAAGTTTCTATCTATATGGTAGGGATTTTTTTTGCGTTAAAACTTTTAACTTCGTGACTTGAATAAAATTCGGTACATATTGCTTTTGTTTATATCACTTGGCACAGGGGTTTTTTCTTCGTCTGCCTTTGCTCAAATGTATTCACTTACTTCAGTCGAGTTTTTTATCTATTTTGATTCTGATCGTCATACTGTAAGCGATGAGCAGCAGAAATTACTGAATGGTAAGATTTTGGAGATAGGAGGTACCAATATAAAAGAGATCTATATCGAAGGACATACAGATAGCTTTGCTACTGAAGAATACAATGCTGTACTGGCTCAGAATAGAGCTTTGAGTACCGTGTCTGCATTAGAGCAAATGGGTGTTCCCTCTAGATTTATAAAAATGGAGAGTTTTGGTGAGTCGCAACTTATTTCCGAAGACCAAAAGAGTAATAGACGGGCCAAGGTGTTCTTTGTCTACGAAACTGATAATAAGACATCTCTTAATCCGCCTAAATTTATCGTAATCAAAACTATAGATAAGAGAACGAAAAAGGCAATAAATGCTACTCTAGGGTTTGACTATAAAGACCAAGAAATGCGGTTTAGTAGAAGTGGAAAATCTGGAGTTTCTAGTGCTTTTAATATGCTAAGCGAAGAATTAATAGTATCTGCGGAAGCACCTAATTACCTAAGTAGCTACATTGCTGTACCACCTTCTGATATAGAAAAACCGGTAGATACTCTAGTTTATACGCTAGAGCTAGAGAAGGTGCAAATTACAGGGAAGTTTACTTTTCAAAACATATATTTCTTTACAGATTCAGATGAGATACGGCCAGAGAGCACCCCTGATCTTCATAAGTTATTGGCAGTGCTGCAACGGCTGAAAGAGGCTTACATAGAGATACAAGGGCATATGAACTACCCTATGGATAGACCTATGAATAGTATCCAAAATAGATATAACCTTGAGCTTAGTTTTAAACGTGCAAAAGCTATAAATGACTATTTAGTAGTGAGTGGAGTAAAGCAGGAAAGACTAACTTACAAGGGAATGGCTAATACCCGAATGAAATTTAAACTACCGGCAAGTAGACAAGAAGAAGATCAAAATAAAAGGGTAGAAATTTATACGCTAAAGAAGATTTAGTTATTCAAGTCCCACCTAAGATTTACACGTAAGCTTCTCGGCATAAGTGGATAGCCAGGAGAACTATAGTATGAATTGCCCATTAAACCTTGCTGCACATGAAAAAACTCTATGCCGAAGCAAAAGCTTTTTACTCTGGCATTAGTATATAGATTTATGGGGGGATAGCTACTAAAGTTCTGAGTGCCATTATGCCACTGTCTGGTATATGGATTATAGGTTGGGCTTTTAAAATCGCTAAACCAAAAGGTCTGTGCTCCAAGTTGAACTCTCAAATTTTTATTGAACAATCTGAATTGCGTATATACATTTCCAAAGGCACTTGTATTCGGTCTAGGAAGTACTTGTTGATTGCTAGAGTTTTGCAATACTAGCTTAATGTCAGCACCAAAGTGAGATTTCTTTATTGTATAGTTCACTTGTGTTTTAAGCAAAGTTACAAAGTCATTAAACTGTTCTATACTATTAGTGCCAGAGTAGTAGATAAGGCGATTGCTCGTCTCAGCTACTATTCCTCCGCTTATGGTTTGGTCTTTTAGCTTAATGCTTGCGTCCCCAAAAAGTTGGTTTACACTTACTTTACTATAGCTATTACTCCATTTTACTGCGGTGCTGAATAATGTATTTTCTAGAAAATTGGGCTCTACCAACTGAGACAATACGCCTGCTTGCATATTAAACTGCTTGTATCTAGTAGATGCTCGTCCTTTTATATGGTAGTCTCCCAGATTATACCCTAGCACACCAAATCTAGCTTCTGCGTTTATCGCAAATTGTTTTATCGATAGTCTTCCTTTGCCGTTTAAATATACATTATTAAAAGCATCTGTTACTCCGTTCATATATATTCTATTGTATGCATGAGTAACACTGGCAGCAAGTGTCAATGGTTTCAGGGTGATCAAAATGCCACCTTCATTACTGAAGGTTCTGTGGTATATAGAATCTTTAAAAGCGGCTAGATTTATACCGTAATTGTTGGAATCTGGCAAGATGTCTTCATACTCGACTCTTCTATTATCTAGCTTTGTATTGAGGTAAAACTGGCTTTTAAATTGGGATAAGCTATTGTCTTTGGTGCTATCTGTAGACTTGCCTCCTGGGCGATAAAATTGACTTATTTTGAAAGTGTTTTGAGCTAAGATGCCATATGCTCCTACAAAGCTCGCTTCATTGTTATCTATTTTGTCTCTACCGCTAAGTAGGTTAAATAAGCTATCTGAAACAAAGCCTCCTGTCTCTATGTTTTTTGACTTATTCCAGACATAGCTTGTAACTATCTCATACTTACGATTATCGGTGTAGTAGCCAATATAAAACTTAGTATTAAAGAGGCTCCTCATTCGGACTCTACTTACGTTTGTAACGTTGGAGTAGTATAGGCTCTGATTTTTTATTCTCCTATAGTTTAGCCCAAATGTCAACCTGTCTGAAATCTGCTGAGCGTGCGTTACCTCTATGTTGATCATTTCATTAGGTCCTTGTGAGTAGCTTAATCTAGTGAATGGTCGTTTGGTTTGATAGAGATATATCTTCTCGTCATAGAAGTAAGGTGCCATATGACTTAACCCAAGATTTAAGTTAAGTTCGTTTTCGTTAGTCTCGTCTAATCGAAGAATAGGAGATGCTTCGAGTCCTAAATCTATGGCAGGAGATAAGCTGCCAAAAGCAGGGTAGTAGTCATAAAATCTATTGAGCCCCGTATCTACAGCACTAGAGTCTAAAGTTAAAAATAGAATATCTTCTACCTCTATTCGGTCCACCTCTAGAGGCTTATATGTATGGGTTTTGCTAGTATCTAGAATTTGAGACTGTGCAGCAAAAGCCGATATAATACAAAGAAGTAAAGACGCGAGTCGTTGATTCATGTATTCCTACTTGGTGGTGATAAAGTAAAGCTCTTTGGCTGTATTGCCTACTAGGTCGGTAGCTTGTATGTATATCTCGTAGCGAGTGCTATCAGTAGTTGGGATTATAAATTCACTTTGATAAGTGTATGTACTATCGCCAGATAAGATTTCTTTAAAATTGATGCCAGAGAATGAACCATTTGTAGGTTGTAGGTCAAATTCTACCTCACTTAGCTCATAGTCATCTTTGAATTCTATGTGAATAGCAATTTTGGATTCGCCTATGTAAACCGTATCTTCTGATGGAGATACTATGGTTATTATGGGATCGTCTCCATCTACATATGAATCGTAGACAGGGATATTAAATTCATCCTTGCAGCCTAGAAGTGTTACAAGAGCTAATGCAAATACAATTAATTTGTGCATACTGCAAATAACATAAATAAATGGCAGACTATCTTTGCACCCAATGGTAGAATCGGTAGATTTTCTGATAGTAGGTGGGGGCATCTCTGGGCGATTGCTTCAACTAGAATTGTCCAATAGAAATGAAAGTACGCTAGTCATAGATTTGCCAGAAAACAACCACAGTACTAAGGTAGCCGCAGGTCTTGCAAATCCATTAGTAGGTAAATTTTTCACTATTGGGTGGCGAGCTCCTGATATTTTTGCAGATTTAAGAAGCTATTATGCAGAAATAGAGACTCGACTAGACGCCTCTTTTTTTAGACCTTGTAGTTTTAAGCGAATTATCTCATCTGCAAGTGAGCAAAATATTTGGCTAAGCAAGGCACATAAGCAGAAGTACAATGGATTTTGTTCTTTCTCCAATGAACAGATAGACGGTATTCATGTCAATTTTGGTTTGCTTACTGTAGAGCAAGGTGGAGAGTTACATACACCGAGTTTTTTGCAAGCTTGTAAACAACTTCCTACCGTAAACGAGCAGTTCGATTTTGAAAATCTTGATTTAAATGCCAATACATACAGGTCTATTTCCTTCAAAAAGATAATATTCTGTGAAGGATACCTGCAAATGGAGAATCCCTATTTTAAAGATATAGTACAAGTAGTCCCTACCAAAGGAGAGATTTTGGACATAGAGACAGAGCTAGAGCCTAAAGGGGATGTTTACTTGGGGAGTATTTTCCTGCAACATTTAGAGGGTAAAAAATGGAGAGCAGGTGCTACTTATGAACAGAACCAAACTAATCTTGAGCCTAGCGAGATGATGCACGACGATTTGAAAGTGAAACTGGATAAGGTGCTCGACTTGCCTTACCAAATTGTAGATCACTACTGCGGTATTAGACCTGCCTCCGGAGATCGTAAACCTATTCTCGGTATGCATCCTAAGTATAATACTATGCATATAATGAACGGGATGGGTAGCAAAGCAGTAAGTTTGAGCCCACTATTAGCTAAAGAAATGGCAGATTTATTAATTGACGATATTCCCTTACACGCAGACGTAGACATAGCACGATTTTGTTAGATACTATTAAATATTACTTTAAAATTTTAGGCTTTTGGCTCTTACTATTCTTTGTAGCCAAGGTATATTTTTTGATTATCAATGGGTCAGGTTTTAGTGATTTTTCACAATTGCGAGATATGTGGTTTCATGGGCTGAGGCTAGATATTTCTGTAATTGGGTATCTACTGGTATTGCCTATCCTGCTTTCCTTTGCTCAGCGTATGGTCCCATTAGCCGTAGGTAGTTTGCTTAAGGTGTATTGGTGGACCATCTTCCTTTTGGTAGTTGTAATCTTGGCCGTAGATCCTTATTTCTTTTTGTACTGGGGGCAAAAGACTAACCTAGGATTCACTCAATTTTTAGGTAAAGAAAATGCTGGGCTTAGCTCCATCGAATTATCTACATACATCACAGCCATTGGTGTGATGGCTCTTTGTATAGTATGGTTTGCCAAATGGGGTAAAAGACAATTGCAGCATCAGATTAAGATTCATTGGTTGATTTCGTTACTGCTTCTGCCTTTGAGTTTTTTAATGATACGAGGCAGTGTAGACAAAGTTCCTATAAACCTTTCGAGTGCATACTACAGTAGCAAAAATGTATATAACAATACTGCGGTGAATGCTGTATGGAGTTTTATGGTAACTGAGTTTGAGCGGGATAAGCATAAACCTATGGTGTTTTTCGATTCTGATGAAGAAGCCCAATTAGTATTAAAAAAGTTCAAAAACAAGAATGGCAACAGCTCTATAGAAGAGCTAATTGCTAATACAGATTCCAAAAATGTGATACTCATAGTGCTCGAAAGTTTTAGTGCTAAAACGGTAGGTTTCATAAATGGAGCTACCTATGGCTCTACTCCAGAACTGGACAAAATAATGGGAGAAGGAATAGCCTATACTAGTGCATATGCAGCTAGTTTTAGGTCAGACAAAGGACTGCTAGCACTTACCACTGGTATAGCTAGCGGTGCAAGGCAAACACTGACTAATTTTCCGGAGGTGCTAGCCAATAAACCCAATATATTCAATACGTTATCTGAAGATTATACCACAGGATTTTACTATGGTGGAAACTTAGAATTTGCCAATATTAAAGTGCTTTTTAAAGATGCAGATGTAGTTAAATCTCAGCAAGATTTTACAAGTACACTTGTCAATGCTTGGGGAGTTCATGACGAGGATGTTTTTAGAGTATTTGCAGAGGATTTTATAGCCGAACCAAAACCCCAGTTTAAAATGTTGTTTTCGCTGAGTAGTCACGAGCCCTTTGATGTGCCCAATTATAATACAAAAAAGAATCCGTATCTCAATAGTATAGCCTATACAGATAGCTGCTTGGGAGTGCTTATAGGTCAACTAAAAGCATCGCCAAAATGGGGGAATACATTGGTGATAATAACAGCAGACCACGGTACTATACGACCAGACAATGCTCCCATATACGATACTACTAATTTTAAAATTCCGCTAGTGCTTACAGGTGGTGTGGTACTAAAAGATACTGTAGTTCATACCGTGGTAAGTCAGGCCCACATACCAGCTACCATTGCTCAATACGCTTCTGGTTCTAATCCTTTTTTGCAACCTTCCCTTTATTATCCTGCCGGATATGCCTTTTATTCTTATCACATAGGGGTGTCTTATGTGGCAAATAACTGCACACAATACTATGATATTATCCAAAAAAAGTATCTCAATAAGCAGTGCGATTCTGCAGTAGAGCGAGCTTACTATCAGCTACAAAATAGCGACTTTTTTACGCCTTAGTGCTTTATTAGTTTGTAGGTTTTGCTATCTACTGTTAGGTAGTACATACCACTAGGTAAGGCAGACAAATCTAGCTGCGAAATGTTGCCAGAGGTAGAGCCCGCGAGTAGTACAGATCCTATGTTGTTTTGTATGCGGTATCTAAATGCTGACTTGTTGTCTTTTTCTATTACTACGAAATTCTCTACTAAAGTAGGATATACTTTTACATTGCTTAATGCAGCTTGGTTTACACCAGCCTTCACACCCTCGAGTCCATTTATCTCTTCTGATACCCCCTAGACTCAAATTCATATAACTACCGCTTCCAGTAGCAGTTTCTTTGGCAGCACGCACCATATAGTGATTGGTTCCGTCATATGGACTGTCGTCTGTATATACAGTAATACTTACAGGTACGCTGTTTAGTAAAACAAAGCCTCCGCTTGGTTTAGGACTTCTGTAAACGTGATATCCTGCTATATCAGTTTCTGTAGTAGCAGTCCAAGACACATCTACAGCATCATTTGCACCATTAGCTGCAAGTTTAACATTGCTTGGTGGGTATAACAAGTCTTGTCTTAGACTTGGGTCGCCAAGCAGTGCCATATGTGCTCCATTTTGGTAATAATTTCCGTCATAATCAAGCCAGTTATTTTGACTTATAAGTGTAGCATCTGCATAGTTTTCTCCAAGGGCTAGTGTATGGGTTACCCATTTTGGTCTACCACTCCAGATACAAGTAAGCCCTAGCTTATCCGTAGCCAAACTAGCACGCATAAAGTTGTTTTTAATATCAAAATCGCCAAAAAAACTACCGAAGATGTGATTGAAAACAGCAGCATTATTAACAGTAAAGCTATCTGTAGTACCCACTCCATTGCAAGACACATAAAAGCCGCCACCACGTACATAAACCATCAAGTAGTCATCTGTTCTCGTAGTTTGAAATAAATCCCCTCGTACGATTCCGTTTTTGCCAGCTATGGCAGTGAAATCCCTGATAGCTGCGGAAGAAAATCCTTCTGCTGCTCCAGCAAAATTGTCTTCTACGATCCCCTGTTTGACTACTTGAGTTTGGGCTATTTTAAAATCGTGTGCTTTATTCAGGTATTGTCTTGTTAGCTTTAATTCAGATTTAGTAAACTGTGGCATGTCGTAAAAATCTACTCTGCCTAATGCTATGCCCACTTCCCCAGGAATTCTATGATTGTCAAATTTACCATCTCCTATTAGGTTGTCGTTTTCTGGTCTTTTGGCAAGTATAGTAGAGTCTGTATCTGTCCATGTGCCACTAGTGGTTCCATAGTATACATCTGCTATCCTTGCACCACAGTGTGAGTTTGGGTCTGTCTCGTTGTGCCCATCTGGTGGGTATTTGTATATATCGTCTTGGCAGTACACACCACTATAAGGTACAGGTAAATGACCTAGTAGATAGACTGCATCACAGCCAGTTGTGCTGCATTTACTCTCTATAAATGCCTTTACGTCTGATACTACAGCCGTTTCGTTTATTATTTCTGAGTATACATTCCAGCCATCTGCAGCTAGATCAGTTTTTAGTATTTCTATCTCAGCAGGCATACTGTCATTTATGTTATTGGCTATCAATACCCATATAATACCATTACTATGGATTGCAGGTTTTTCTATAGCTGCAGATACGTATCCATATCCTTCTATGGGGTTCCCCTTACTACTTAGCGGGTCTACAGTATTGGTCAGTTTTACTATACTGTATTCATATATAGTACTTACAGTTATATCTAAATCTTCGTAGCTGGTTACTGTTGAAGCTAGAGTAATTAGGGATGTCACCCAGTTTTTGCTTCCAAATGCTCTTCGATATACCTTAAATGATACCGTGTTATCCGTAGCTTCCCAGTTGAGCGTAATGGAAGGCGTAGTCTTATTTATTACTACATAGGCCTCTACTGCTCTGCTCTCTGCGAATGTTTGAGCTTGTACAGATGTAAATGATACTAAAAGTATGAGAATGGCAATAAATCGGGTCAACAGTTTCATCCTTAGATTATATTTTATCTTCGTACGAAAATAAAATATAATGAGGTTAAGAATATTTGGGATATTGTCATTAATAGCTTTAGGTAGCATAAATAGTACAGCACAAAAGTTTTGCAAGCATTTTGAAATGCAGCATCAGAGTGCTATGTCCAATACCTTTGATCCACGTGCAGACACCTTTGATGTGCAGAGTTATACTATCAATACAAGTTTTCTTAGCTATGAAACTGCTAAGAATATACAAGCCAATACTACGGTCAATTTTATCCTAAAAGAAGTCGCTACATCTATGACTCTAGATCTAATAGAGTTAGATGTAACCAGTGTCTTAGTGAATGGTAATGCCACGGCGTTCACGTATAGCAGCCCTAAGATTTACATTACATTGCCAGCCTTAGAGGTAGGTAGTTCGGTGGAAGTGTCCGTAGCATATAATGGTACACCCTTGCCAGATCCTCAGTGGGGTGGTTTCTATTTTATAGGCGAATATGCCTTTAATCTGGGAGTAGGTTTTGCATCTGATCCGCACAACTTTGGGAGAGCATGGTTTCCGTGTTTTGATAATTTTACGGATAGAGCCATTTACTATACCAATGTGACTGTAGAC
>Ga0307994_1000362_pt1 | contig 32568 bp, 28 predicted proteins | sample EllFjometagen261_FD_203171 | JGI IMG/M metagenome (GOLD analysis project Ga0307994, IMG submission 203171) | Marine microbial communities from Ellis Fjord, Antarctic Ocean - #261 | ecosystem: Environmental > Aquatic > Marine > Unclassified | place: Southern Ocean | collected 2014-11-02 | reverse complement strand
ATCTTTACAACAGGTGGCTTTACGAGCTCATCGGTTAGAATTACCCACCAGCAATTTAAAGATGTTAACTGAGACCGATGTCGAAGCTATCTTAGCTACCTGCGCCCAACTTCAGCCTAGGCTCATTGTGGTCGATTCAATACAAGTGGTGCAATTAGCGGATATTAGCTCTGCGCCTGGTAGTGTTTCCCAAGTAAGAGAAAGTGCCGCAGCCTTGATTCGTTATGCCAAACAATCTAATGCCATACTCTTATTAGTAGGGCACGTCACCAAAGATGGCAGCATTGCCGGCCCCAAAGTACTGGAGCACATGATCGATTGTTCACTGCAACTTGAAGGAGATAACGACAGCCGCTATCGCACCTTAAGAAGCCACAAGAACCGTTTTGGTGCCGTAAATGAGTTAGGCGTTTTTGCGATGATGGAAAACGGCCTTAAAGAAGTGAAGAACCCCAGTTCTATTTTCCTTTCCCGTGGGGACACCAGTGCTGCTGGAAGTTTGGTGATGGTTATATGGGAAGGCACCAGACCTTTGCTCGTTGAATTACAAGCGCTCGTTGATGACAGCCAGATGAATAATCCACGTCGTGTTGCCATTGGCCTAGACCAGAATCGCCTCACTATGTTATTAGCCGTATTGCATCGGCATGGCGGTTTACACACTGGAGATCAAGACGTTTTTGTAAATGTGGTAGGTGGTGTAAGAGTGTCGGAAACAGGCGCAGACTTAGCCATGCTATTGGCCATTGTTTCTAGCCTACGAGATCGTGCTCTGGATCAAAATTTAGTAGTGTTTGGCGAAGTGGGCCTTTCTGGTGAAATTCGCCCAGTACCAAGCGGCCAAGAACGTATTCGAGAAGCTGCTAAGCATGGTTTTACTCGTGCCATAGTGCCCATTGCCAACGTTCCGAAAACTAGTACGTCAAAAGCAAAAAACGGTGCCCGTATTGATGACATAGATAATATGGAAATCATTGGAGTGAGAACCCTGCAAGAAGCATTAGAGGCTTTATAAGCCCTTAAATTAAATGTTATAAACATAATATAACAAATAGAAAAGGTTGGCCTGTATGCCTGTTAAGCCAGATATAATCATCCCCACTGGCCGTGTTCGCCTCATTAATACTGGTGACGCTAGGGAGCTTGCTGATTACTATTCACGCAACCGCACTCATTTGTCACCATGGGAGCCTGCTCGGACAACAGACTTCTATCAACAAGAAACTATGCTGCACCGTATTTTGGAAGCAGAGGGTGAGTTCCACGCTGACAAACAAGTAAAGTTAGGCGTTTTTAACCTACAAAATCAGCGCATGGTTGCTAGTATTGATTTCTCACAAATCGTTCGTGGCCCCATGCAGGCTTGTTTTGTCGGCTATTCTATTGATGCCCAATGCCAAGGACAAGGATTGATGCAGCAATATATGCCGCTATGCCTAGATTATATGTTCAACCATTTCCATATCCACCGCGTTATGGCCACCTATACCACCACCAATCTACGCAGTGCTGCCTTGTTAGAACGCTTAGGCTTTGATAGAGAAGGCTACGCCAAATCTTACTTGAACATTGCAGGCACTTGGGAAGACCATATACTCACGGCTCTAGTGAATCCAAACCACTAGTCTAGTACCCCTAGACTAGAATCATTGAATACCTATCACTGCCCTAAGGCATACCGCTAAACTAGAGAAGTGCTTGAGGTGCTTACATACCCTGGATCGCCGCTCCATGACATCCTTGTCACCGCGGCATACCGTACATCCTGTACATAAAAAAACCGGCGTCTATTGCTAGAGGCCGGTTTTATAAAGCAGGGTCAATTACTTGATCTTAGCTTCTTTGTACATAACATGCTTACGGACGCGTGGATCGTACTTCATCATTTCCATTTTGTCAGGCATTGTACGCTTGTTCTTAGTAGTGGTGTAGAAGTGACCAGTACCGGCGCTGGAAACCAGCTTAATTTTATCGCGCATGAGTCTTCTCCTTAAACCTTGGTGCCGTTGGCACGAACGTCAACTAGAATGATATCAATACCTTTCTTGTCGATGATACGCATACCTTTAGAAGATACGCGAAGGCGAACGAATTTGTTTTCGCTTTCTACCCAAAAACGATGCCAATGCAAGTTTGGTAAAAAACGACGACGTGTTTTGTTGTGTGCGTGTGACACATTGTTACCAGCGACAGGGCGCTTTCCAGTAACCATACATACTCTGGACATTTTAACTTCCTCAATTTTAGTATTGAACCAAACATCGCGCCTAGTTCTCAGGCGGAGCAGCCCTCCAGAGGGCCAATATCCGTACCGGCCATATAACCACCTGAATTCTGGAGGTGGAAATATGGAGGCGGGACTTTAGCAGATTCTACCATCCTTGGCAAGGGACGTAGGGCATCGCTCACATAAAACCCCTATCGGCAAATGACACCCACTCACTCGCACCCACTACAAAATGATCTAAGATACGAATATCAACAAGCGCTAGGGCATCCACCAAGGCTTTAGTAATAAGTCTATCGCTGGCACTAGGTTCCGCCACACCTGAGGGGTGGTTGTGAGCCAATATTACCGCTGCTGCGTTTTTGGCTAAAGCCAGCTTGACCACTTCTCGTGGATAAACACTGGCACTATCTATAGTGCCTTGGAACAACTCTACAAACTCTAACAACCGGTGCTGGTTGTCTAGCAATAACACGCAAAAAACTTCCCTTTTGTAGTGGCCTATCTCACATTGTAAGTAAGTGCCTACTTTTATACTTGTGTTTAGATCTATGCACTCTTTGAGGTGTGACTTTTGAAGCCTTAAACCTAACTCTCTCACCGCCTGTAACTGCACATATTTGGCGGGCCCAACCCCTTGTTGCAAACAAAAATCTTCTACTTTTACATTCAACAACTCATGCAGCCCGCCAAAGCGAGACAACAATTGGCGTGCCACGTCCACTGCCGACAAGCCCACAGTGCCCGTGCGTAAAAAAATAGCAACCAACTCTGCATCAGTTAAATATTTGGGCCCAAGATTTAGTAACCGCTCCCTTGGTCTTTCTGTCACGGGCCATTGTGAAATCGCCATTGCATCCATGCTCCTAATCCATTAGGTTAATGATTAAAGCATAGCAGCCCATAACTAGTTTTCCACCATGACCCAACTTACAGACACCCACAACAACACCAATGACGGCTTACAAACGTTATTTAAAAATTTACCCGGCATGGCTTACCGCTGTATTAACTTGCCCCATTGGCCCATGAGTTTTGTGAGCGAGGGCTGTGAAGCTTTGTGTGGCTATAAAAGGCAAGAACTGGAATCACAATCCATTTTGTGGGGCGAGTTTACTCACCGTCATGATGTGGCAGAAGTCGACAGGCAAGTGCGCGCAGCGGCCTATCTTGGCCAACCTTTTGAAGTTGAATACCGCATAGTGCCTCGAACTGGCCCTCATAAGTGGGTGTGGGAACGAGGTAGGGTAGTGGACAAACTTGATGATGGCACTGCTATTATTGAAGGTTTCATCACCGATATTACTAGCCTGCGTCATGCAGAACGCATGGTTAATGAACAACGCGAGCAACTGGCTCATGTTGAACGCCTCAATACCCTTGGGGAAATGACTGCAGCTATCGCCCATGAACTCAACCAACCGTTAACGGCTATCGCCATGTACAGCCAGTCGGCTAAACTATTGGCACAGCAAGGACAGCACGAAGAATTACTGCAAGTGCTGGATAAAGTAGCTCAACAATCCCACCGTGCTGGCGCAGTGATTGAGCGCATGCAAGCCATGAGCTACCAATCTAGCCATCAGCAAGATGAGATAAATCCAACCGTATTGTTAAGAGAAATTAAGGATTTGGCAGAGATTGAGGCGCAAGTAAGGCACTTTACAATTGACTTAAAAATTCCCCAGTACTTGCCGCTAATTTGTTGTGATCCGATTCAAATTCAACAGGTTATTCTGAACCTATTACGTAATGGCATGCAGGCTATGCAGACCAATCAATGTGCCCCCGGCAGCGCTATTCAGTTGAGCGCCTTAGTTGACCAGCAACAGTTATGGATAAATGTAATCGATGAAGGTACTGGCATCGAGGAATGCATGGCTGACAAATTATTTTTGGCCTTTGCTTCAAATAAAAACACGGGTAAAACGGCTGGCATGGGCTTAGGCTTAACCATCGGTAAAGCCATCATAGAAGCTCACGGAGGACGCCTTAATTACCGTAATTTATCATCCACTGGGGCACACTTTTACTTCAACTTGGCTGTCGCTAAGCCGTTATCAACATGAGCCAATACGTTTTTATTGTTGATGATGACCCTGCCGTACGTGATGCCATTAGTTTGTGGCTGGGTTGCCATCACTATCAAACCCTTTGCTTTGAAAACGCGATACAGTTTACCCAACAATTCACTACCAACTTAAACGGCTGCATTATTGCAGACATTCGGATGCCGGGCATGGATGGTTTAGAACTACAGGCGCATCTCAATAACATTGGTTGTCGGTTACCACTAATTTTCATTACTGGGCATGGCACTGTACCTATGGCTGTGGAAGCTATGCGCAGTGGCGCACTGGATTACTTGCGCAAGCCTGTGAATGAACAACAGTTGTTGCATAAAGTGGCCGAAGCTTTCGCCACAGATCAAGCACACAGCCAACAACAACAGTTAGCTCTTGCACGCCATACACAGTTCAATAGCCTTACCAAAAGAGAACAGCAGGTTGCAGCGTTAGTTGTGGATGGTTGCGCCAACAAAATGGTTGCTGCTGAACTAGGCATTAGTGACCGAACAGTTGAAGTGCATCGCGCTAGCGTGATGACTAAACTAAAGGTTAAAACTGTACCTGAGTTGGTTAAAACCTACCTTACGATCACAACCTAGACCCTTATAAATGCCTAAACTACGGGTTTTCCACAATACCTATCAACCTTCATTTAGGCTAGCCTGTTGGTCATCAAGTGAACATTTACCCTAGACAAACTAACGAGGTGTGCCATGAGTAAACAACGTGTTGCCATTATTGGTGCTGGTCCAAGCGGCTTAGCACAACTGCGAGCTTTTCAATCTGCCCAGGCCAAGGGTGCAGATATTCCTGACATCGTGTGCTTTGAAAAACAAGATAATTGGGGTGGCTTGTGGAACTACACTTGGCGTACTGGTGTGGACCAATATGGTGAACCTGTTCATGGCAGCATGTACCGCTACCTTTGGTCGAATGGCCCTAAAGAAGGTTTGGAGTTTGCAGACTACTCGTTTGATGAGCACTTTGGCCGTGAAATTGCTTCCTTCCCACCTCGTGCCGTATTATTCGATTACATAGAAGGCCGTGTTAAAAAGGCCGATGTACGCAAGTACATTCGTTTTTCGAATGTCATTCGTAACGTAGCATACGATAAAAGCTCTGACACCTTCACCGTAACTGCAGAAGACCTACCTAACAACAAGCAATATCAACAAGAGTTCGACTTCGTTATTGTCTCTAGCGGTCACTTTTCTACACCCCATGTGCCTGAATATCCTGGTTTCAATCACTTTGGTGGCCGTATCATGCACGCCCACGACTTCCGTGACGCGCTAGAATTCAAAAATAAAGACGTATTGATCTTAGGCACTTCTTATTCGGCAGAAGACATTGGTTCCCAATGCTGGAAGTATGGCGCCAAAACCATTACCGTAGCTCACCGGACCGCACCCATGGGTTATGACTGGCCAGATAATTGGCAAGAAGTGCCTGCCTTGGAACGGGTTGATGAAAATACCGCTTATTTCATTGACGGTACATCAAAGCAAGTGGATGCCATCATCCTATGCACAGGCTACATTCACCACTTTCCATTTATGGAAGAGTCTCTCAAACTAAAAACCAATAACCGTTTGTATCCAGTGGATTTATACAATGGTGTCGTGTGGCAACATAATCCTAAATTGCTTTATTTAGGCATGCAGGACCAGTGGTACACCTTTAACATGTTCGACGCGCAAGCTTGGTATGCAAGGGATGTAATCATGGGCCGTGTAGGTTTGCCTACACAACCAGAAATGCAGCAAGACATTGATGCTTGGCGCGAGCAAGAAGACGCCTGTGCTGACGACTACGCCGCCATTGCCTTTCAAGGCCGTTACACAATGGAACTCATGGCGATGACAGACTACCCAGCCATCGATTTGGAAGATTGTAACCAAGCCTTTTATCAATGGAAAAAACACAAAAAACTAGGCATCATGACGTTCCGTAACCATGGCTATAAATCTGCCTTAACGGGTAAAATTGCGCCTCCACACCATACTCCTTGGCAGGATGCACTGGATGACTCACTAGCCTGCTATTTGGGCAAGGGTGAAGAGTGATACTAAGCTTAAGCTGGATAAACTAGGTAAAAGCCAAGTGGTTGGTAAGCGGCAGTGTGCCAGTAATGGTCACTTCCACCTTATCACCAGGTTCTAAAAAGCGCATGGGGTTAAATCCCATGCCAACCCCAGCTGGGGTTCCTGTGGCAATCACATCACCCACTTCTAAGGTAATACCTGCCGACAAGGTTGATATAATAGTGGGTATATCAAAAATCATTTGGGCGATAGTAGCGTCTTGCCTTAGTTCGCCGTTTACTCTACAGGTAAGGCGCGAATCGTCACTTAATGGCCTACCGTAAGTGGGCGTGATGGCTGGGCCCATGGGGCCAAAACCATCTAAGCATTTACCGAGATGCCACTGGCTATGGCGTTTTTGTAAATCTCTAGCCGACACATCGTTATAACAGCTAAACCCAAACACGTGACGCCACGCATCCTGCTTAGAAATATTCACTCCTGCCTTGCCTATGACTAGCGCTAGCTCACCTTCATAATCGATCTTAAGAGTCACCCCAGCGTGTAACGGTATGTTTTCTAATGGGCCTATGAGGGTGTTAGTAGCCTTGCTAAAAACTATGGGATATTTTGGAAGATCGGCACTAATACCCATTTTATGCGCAATTTCTGCCGCATGATCGGCGTAGTTTTTGCCGATACAAAATACATTACGGCGTAAATGGGGCAACGGCGACCCTACTAATTCTGGTGTATAGCTGACACAAGCAATATGTTGCTCATACGCCGTTTGCACTAGTGCATCAAAGTCATCTTGTATGCTTTGGGGGCTATCTAATAAAGACCACATGTCAAAGCAGGGCACTGCTAAGCCTAAAATGCTGCTCGCCGCATCAATATCAATTAAGTGGTTATTGATAACGGCACCTAAACGACCTTGTTTTAGAGTGACATAATGCATGTTGATTGCTCCTGAATAATATATTGAAACCTTTGCACAAAGCAGATACCAAGATAAAATGGTTAAAACCAGCCTACTTACTTGTTGAAAAACTTGGTAATAGCTAGCTATTACCTGCATTTCCCGCCTCAATTAAACTGATTTTTCCTCATTTCTCTTTTGTCACCACTTTATGAAAAGGTCTCGTATCAATTTAATAGGTGTTCGTCGCATACCGAAGTTAAACAATTTTAGGTATAATACCGCTTCATTTAAGACCTAAGGCCGTATCAATACGACACCTTAGTCTATTTTTAATACCTTTACCTGTCATTAAGCAGGTGATTAAAAGGTCTAAGCTTTGGAGTATCTAATGAAGAGCCCAGTTAACGTTGTTATCACCGGTGCCGCCGGCCAGATTTCTTATTCTCTTATCTTTCGCATCGCCAAAGGCGAAATGCTAGGTAGCGACCAGCCAATCAACCTAAAGTTATTGGAAATTACTCCTGCTCTTGGCGCCCTTAATGGCGTAGTGATGGAAATTGAAGATTGTGCATTCCCGTTAGTGAACTCTATCACGCCTACAGATGACGCGGCAGTGGCGTTTGAAGATGCTCACTATTGCTTACTGGTTGGTGCTCGTCCGCGTGGGCCAGGTATGGAACGTAAGGACTTACTAGAAGCGAACGCAAATATCTTTACCGCCCAAGGCAAGGCGATTAACGACAACGCCAACCGCGACGTTAAAGTGTTGGTCGTAGGCAACCCAGCCAATACCAACGCCTATATCGCTATGAAAAGCGCACCAGACCTAAACCCATTGCAGTTTACTGCCATGACTCGCTTAGACCACAACCGCGCCTTGACCCAGCTGGCCAATGCGACCAATGCAGGTGTGAGTGATGTGAAGAACTTGTGTATCTGGGGCAACCACTCAGCCACCATGTATGCCGATGTCACTAACGCAACCGTGAAAGGCCAAGCCGCAACGGACCTGGTAGACCAAAACTGGATCGACACAGACTTTATCCCAGTAATAGCCCAACGTGGCGCATCTATCATTAAGGCCCGTGGCGCCTCTTCTGCAGCCTCTGCTGCCAATGCCGCCATTGACCACATGCGCATCTGGGCTGCCGGTACGCACGATGGCGACTGGACCAGCATGGGTATTCCTAGTGACGGCAGCTACGGTATTCCTAAGGACCTAATATTCTCTTTCCCAGTCACTTGTCAGAACGGTGAATATAGTATTGTTCAAGGCCTATCAATTGATGCAGCAAGCCAAGCCTACATCGATAAGACTTGCCAAGAACTAGAAGAAGAGCGCGACGCTATTGCTCATTTAGTTTAGTTATTGGCCTTTGGCCAATCTGTATAAGCTATGTAAGTTATGTAAGTAGCTAAAACAAAAAACCGCCCAGTGGCGGTTTTTTTGGCTGTTACCATTGCGCATCAATTACTGATGTTCAATTTCAGCCTTTTCTTCTGCTCTATAAGACACAACAAGTGGCACTATAAGCATCACTGCCATGACCCAAAAACATACTGCCATACCCATGGGGCTGTCAGCGTAACTGAAGATAGCTTCTGCACCTTCCCAACTGGTAATTGGTGATGAATTAAACATGGTTAAACTCTCTTATTATTAATGTGTTAATGGACACAAACTAAACCTTAGCAGGTTTAGTTTGCACAGCTCACGTTATTGAGAGCGAATTTCTTCTGGATAGGCAATACCTTCCAGCTCGTTATCCATGCCGTCACGTTGTACACCGTCACCAGCGCGAAGAATACCCATCTTGTTGAACAACCAAGACAGTGCATAACCAGGAATAAAGCCGGTCGCAATCATTACTGCTGCGCCAACAACTTGACCTGTCATGTTAATGGCAGGCACATCAAACCCATCCCAAGAACTAAATCCTGGGTAACCACCTAAGAAGATACCAACAGCTAATAAGCCCCAAACGCCACACACACCGTGCACAGCTACAGCACCAACAGCATCGTCGATGCCCATTTTTTCAATCTGCTTAGCAGCCCAAGGACCTAAGTAACCACCAGCGAAGGCAATTGCAAATGCCAGTGGTGGATACCACAAATCAAGGCCAGCGGCGGCGGAGATGACGCCACATAAAGCACCAGACATCATCCAAAAAGGATCACGGGTACAGGCATAACATCCGATAATACCGCCAGAAACAGCCATTAAAGTGTTAAAGAGATATGCAGAAAGAGTAGTTGGACCTCCATAAATGTTCACCCAACCACCATTAGTACCGTAGTTATACAATACACAAGCACCGATGAAACCAAAGAAACCTACAACAATCAGCATCAAACCCGTAATGGTCATCGGTAAACTATGACCCCGGATGACGTTAGCACTGCCATCTGCATTGAACTTGCCAATACGTGGGCCAAGGTTGATCAGAACTCCTAAAGCAAAGAAACCGGAAATGGTATGAACAACTCCAGATGCCACCGCATCATGATAGCCGAACTTGGTGACTAACCAACCCGCTGGATGCCAGCCCCAAGACGCTGCTAAGTTCCACACCACAGAACCTAAAATCACCGCCAAAACCACAAAAGCAGCCATGCGAATACGTTCAATAACTGCACCTGACAAGATGGACGCCGTAGTACAAGCAAACAGAGTAAAAGCACCCCAAAATACGCCTGTGGCTTGGTCTGCCATGTTAGGTCCCATGATGGCTGACATCGGCAAACCAAATTCACCCCAAACTGGGTCGTAGGTAAAGCCCTGCCACATGGATAGGTAGATCAACCAACCAAACATATAAAAGGTGGGAATCATGAACGCGAACGCGAGAATGTTTTTGGTACCAGAAGCCAATGAATGTTTAACTCTAGAGGCGCCCATCTCATACATGAGAAAACCTGCGTGAATTAGGATCATTATGGCGGTACACCAGTAATAAAATATTTCGAGGTTAGTATTGCTTAAACCTTGCAACGCCTCTATTGCTGCCTGCATTTCTTCAGGGGTCATTAGTCTCCCTCCATTTTTGTTGTTATTTTTAAGTTCACTAGCGCGTCAACTATGCGATGGGAGATTTAAATATATTCACACAAGCGATATACTTATTTCTCACATAAATCATAGTACCCACGATGCTATACCAACTTCAAATACAAAACCGCCATACTTTTACTCATAAAAATCAATAAATATCATCGGAATAGCCCTACATAACTGGCTGAGCGACAGATTTACTATGACAGACAAAAACGACATCAATTACAGAAAACCAAGCTGGTTGCAAAGAAATGTAAAGTATATTTACATAACAGCCCTATTAGTGTGGCTACCAATTTGGTTGTGGATTAGCTGGGTTACGTTAGCTGAACAGGCCCATAAAGACTTGCATCACCGAGTTTACGACGACTTGTCTTTGTTTGCTGACAGCCTTAATAGCGAACTCGAAAAATATCGATTTATCCCCAAAGTACTAATGCTTGATGCCAGCCTTGTGGCCCAGGCCACTAACAAAAGTTTAGTGGCCAATGCAGATCAATCCAACCAGCGCCTTCAGCACATTCGCCAAACGACCAATGCCGATGAAGTATTCATCATGGATGCCACGGGCACTACGATCGCCTCCACCAAATTAGAGAATATTGGCAATCGTTATCAACATAGCCCTTTTTATAGCTCGGCGAGGGCTGGAGGGTCGGGGGGCTTTTTTACTTTGGGCTTACATGCTGGCATACGTGGTTACTATTTTAGTGAACCCTTGTTTGAACCTGATACAGATGAGGTGATTGGCATTATTGTGGTGAAAGTGAACATGGCCCGCCTAGAGCGTAACTGGCTCAATAAAGCTACTCCAATGCTAATTACTGATGAATATGGTGTGGTAATAGTATCAAGTACTCCTAGTTGGCTTTTTACAACCCGCTCTCCTCTTACTGAGGTACAAAAACATCACATTCGTGCTACTAGCAAATACCCGATGGTGTCTTTTCCTCTATTGCAAACCAAAGTACACAAGAACACCCCTTATGGACAAGTGGTAAGCTTACCCAAGGCTGGATTTAAGCGTGTATTAGAAGTCACGAAATCTATACCTGCATTAAACTGGACTATTTATGGTCAGGGTGATCTTGGTGCTGCAAAGCGCAGTGTTTATCAAGGCGCCGCTATTTCAACATTATTATGGGCGCTGCTGCTGAGCTTAGCCTATGTTGTTACACAGCGGCGCCTACAACTTTTAGAGACACTGCATCGGCGTGAAATTAATCAAAACCGCTTACAGCAAGCCAAGGATCAGCTTGAAACACGAGTCACTGAACGAACTCAAGCATTAGAGTCTAGTAACGATGAGCTTAAGCAGGCTCAGCAAGAACTAATACATGCAGCAAAGCTTGCCACCCTAGGCCAACTTGCCACCAGCGTTACCCATGAAATTAATCAGCCCCTTACTGCCATTTTGGTATCGGCTGAGAACGCAGAACAATGGCTTATTAGGCAAAAAACTGACAAAGCCTTGGATAATATTTTACAGATTAAGTCATTGGCCCACAAAATGGGCCTGATCACTTCTCATTTAAAAACCTTTGGCCGTAAAACTGATGAAAAAAATGAATGGGTATGCCCTCAAACTACCCTAGACAACGCTTTGTCCTTACTTCTGCCTCGCATCAAGCTAGAAGGCGTTGAAACTTTGATAGACGATATGTCTGCAATAAAAGTATTGGCAAACGACGTACGCTTGGAGCAGGTATTTATCAACCTATTAACCAATGCCTTGGATGCTATGGAAAAAAGCATTTGCAAAAGACTGAGTATATACTTTCAAAAAAACTCATCAGAGACACTAAGCCAGGTGACTATTTATGTCAGTGATACCGGATCTGGAATAGATAGTGAGCACTTGCACCATTTATTTGATCCGTTTTTTAGCACCAAGGATGTAGGTGTAGGGCTAGGTTTGGGCCTCACCATATCGTACAGTATTATCAAAACTATGGGTGGAGAATTAAGTGCTATAAATTCCGCTGATGGTGCTGTATTTGCTATCCAGCTACAGGCCAAAAATCAACATTAGGCCTCATGCCTCATATAAGTAACGTGAAAATGCACCACCAGAGAAAAACACATGAACTTACCCACTATATGTGTGGTTGACGACCACCAAGACATTCGTAATGCATTGGTTGAAATGCTGCAATTGGCTGATTATAAGACAGTTGCCTTTGCCAGTGCGAAAGATGCTCTAGCCACCCTCGACAAAACTTGGCAGGGCATCATTATTAGTGATATTCGTATGCCAAAAATGGATGGCTTTGAGCTGTTGGCTGCACTGCAAAAGTTAGATTTAGACTTGCCGGTAATATTGATTACCGGCCATGGTGATGTACAAATGGCACTCAGTGCTATCCGCAATGGCGCATATGATTTTATAGAAAAACCATTTCGCAGAGAACATCTTTTAGAAGTAGTTAAGCGCGGTTTAGATAAGCGGCAACTAGTGCTTGAAAACAGGCAGCTAAAAAATGCCATTGCCACTCAGCACAAGGAAACGATCATTGGTCAGTCGTCCATTATCACAGCCCTCAAGGAGAAGATTACCCGCCTGGCCAAAGCAGATGTTAACACCCTCATTTGTGGCGAAACAGGTACCGGTAAAGAATTAGCTGCCAGGCGTTTACATGAACAAAGTGACCGCAACAAGGGCCCCTTTGTTGCTATTAACTGTGCTGCACTACCTGAGTCGATGATGGAGGTGGAGCTTTTTGGCCACGAAGCTGGCGCTTTTACTGATGCTAAAAAGGCCCGCATTGGTAAATTTGAATACGCGCACCAAGGCACCATTTTTCTTGATGAAGTTGAGAGCATCCCCTTATCATTAGCAGTTAAAATATTGCGCGTGCTGCAAGAGCGTCAAATAGAGCGGCTAGGTTCAAATCAATCCATTGATATCGATATTCGTGTCATCGCAGCCACTAAAAGCGATCTAAAGCAGCTATCTGAAGATGGAGTTTTTAGGGAAGATTTATACTATCGCCTTAATGTTGTAGAACTACACTTACCTCCACTACGCCAGCGAGATCAAGATATTACTCTGCTATTTCGTTATTTTGTTGACCAGGCCAGTAGCCGTTTTAACATTACAGCACCTAACTTATCCCTGCATGTGATCGACACATTAATGCAGCATGATTGGCCTGGAAACGTGCGCGAACTCATTAACGTGGCTGAGCGATTTGTACTCACTGACACCCTTATCGACCAACGAACGCTAGCCAATTGGCAATCTGACGTTCGCCACAGCAGCTTACCTAGCCGCTTAGAACGTTATGAAAAGCGACTTATTGAGGAAGCCTTATCACAAGCCCAAGGCTCCATTAAACGCACCTATGAGGGCCTAGGTATTGCACGAAAGACTTTGTACGACAAGTTGGCCAAGCATGGCCTTGATCGACATCGCTTTATGGATGACTAGGTAGCATTAAATAAGAGTGTGTAGATATCCGCACACTGAGGTTAATTAATGGGTAGATTAGGTAATATTACTAGTTGACAAATAAAAATATAATCTTATTTATCAGTTAGTTATGACCTGGCATTATTCTTGCTATGTTAAAATTAGTAGTAACGCTACGAAACGATAATAATTTTAACAACGAGGTTCATCATGAAATTTTTTACAACATCTGCACTCGCTAGCGCCATGGCGCTAGCCCTTGTGGCGACCCCAGCCCAAGCCAGTGAGGTTTGCCAAGATGGCGAAATCGTCATTAAATTCAGCCATGTTACTAATACCGACAAGCATCCTAAAGGAATCGCTGCCACAGCCCTTGCTGAACGGGTTAACAGTGAAATGAATGGTAAGGTCTGTTTAGAAGTTTATCCAAACTCAACCTTATATGGTGATGGAAAAGTGCTTGAAGCCTTGCTATTAGGTGATGTTCAAATGGCTGCTCCGTCCTTGTCTAAATTTGAAAAGTACACTAAACAATATCGTTTGTTTGACCTGCCTTTCATGTTTAAGAATATGGACGCCATCGATGCATTTCAGTCATCTGAAGCAGGCCAAGCCATGAAAACTGCTATGGTGAAGCGTGGTATTTTGGGGCTAGAGTTTTGGCACAATGGCTTGAAGCAATTATCGGCAACCAAGCCGCTGTTGAACCCTTCTGACGCTGCGGGCATGAAGTTCCGAGTAATGGCCTCCGATGTGCTTGTTGCACAGTTTAAAGCCCTTGATGCTGTACCTCAGAAAATGGCTTTTAGTGAAGTATATCAAGGTCTACAATCTGGCACGATTCAAGGCCAGGAGAATACTTACTCTAATATTTATGGCAAAAAATTCTTCGAAGTACAAGATAGTGTCACAGAATCAAACCATGGCATCTTAGATTATATGGTAGTGACTTCAACAGAATTTTGGGATGGTTTACCTAACGATATCCGCAACCAGTTAGAGACTATTTTACGTGAAGTGACTGTGTCACGAAATGCTCAATCATTTGCAGTAAACGAAGCCAACAAAAAGGCTATCTTAGCCACAGGCAAGACCATCCACTCGTTAACTGATGAGCAACGCGCTCAATGGAAAGCGGCCATGCTACCAGTATGGGATGAGTTTACAGATGACGTAGGCCAGCACAACATTGATGCGGCGCAAGCTATTAACGCTCAGTACTAGCTTTATAGTAATCCATTATTAACAGGGGTCTATTTTTAGAGCCCTGCTTGTGTGGATCAATTTGGGCCCTAACTAGTTTAGGGCCTTGTTTTTAGACCTTATTTTGATGACCTTAAGGTGTTCTTATGGCTGCTCAACCGTTACTAAAAATCACCCTTGGAGACCGCATTGAGCGCAATTTCATTGCGCTCATGTTAGGACTCATGACCATGATCACTTTTTCAAATGTGGTGATCCGCAAACTCCAAGAGAAGGATTTTTGGCGCAGCGATTGGTTTGAACCTGTGGCCGAACCCTTATCCACTTTTGGGTTGCAATCACTAGAAACCACCGTATTCCTTTTTGCTTGGATGGGCATTGTAGGCACCGCCTATATGATCCGCATTAAAGCTCAACTAGGGGTCGATGTGGTCATTAATTACCTATCTCCCAGTTGGCGTAAGGTAGCTGCTTTATTTGCTGTAGGTGCCTGCCTTCTTTATTCCTTGCTGCTTCTTAAAGGCAGCTGGGACTACTGGGCACCCTTTGCCAACTTACCTCCTACAGAAGGTCGGATTATTCCCGAAGGCTTTAAGGAGCGTTACTTAAACCAAGGCTATTATGAAGTGAATGATATTGTTATGCCTGTATGGGCACAATTTTTAGCCGATTGGTTTAACGATGGAGAGGAATACGAAAAAATTCCTCGTTTTATACCCTATTTTGCATTGCCTCTAGGTATAGGCATGTTTTTATGGCGCTATTTACGGGTTGCTGCTGACGTAATGCAAGGCAAGGCAAACATGATTATCGCAAGCCACGAAGCTGAAGATCTAGTTGATCAGGCAGCAGAAAAAGCAGACAAGGATTAACCCATGGAAGCCTTATATTTATTTATATTGGTTATTTTATTGCTGTTAGTGGGCGTGCCAATTGCTGTGTCTCTGGGCTTAAGCTCGATCTTATTTTTATTGGTTTATTCTGACAGCTCTTTAGCCTCTGTTGCACAAACCTTATTTTCCGCCTTTGAAGGCCACTACACTTTACTTGCTATTCCATTTTTCATTTTAGCGTCTAGCTTTATGTCCACAGGTGGTGTGGCAAAGCGCATCATCCGTTTCTCTATCGCTTGTGTGGGCCACTTCCACGGCGGCTTAGCCATTGCTGGCGTATTTGCTTGCATGATGTTTGCGGCCCTCTCAGGCTCGTCCCCTGCTACTGTGGTGGCCATTGGATCTATTGTTATCGCCGCTATGCGAAAAGTGGGTTATAGCAAAGATTTTGCTGCTGGAGTGATCTGTAATGCTGGTACTCTCGGTATTTTGATCCCTCCCTCCATTGTTATGGTGGTGTATGCCGCAGCTACGGACGTGTCGGTTGGACGGATGTTCTTAGCCGGTGTTATTCCTGGCCTATTGGCCGGCACCATGCTCATGGTGAGTATCTATTTTTATGCACGCTATAAGGGTATGCCTAAGGGCGTATGGGCTGGCTGGACTGAGGTATTTAGTGCTGCACGAGGTGCAAGCTGGGGCTTATTCTTAGTGGTGATCATTTTAGGCGGTATTTATGGTGGTTACTTTACTCCAACAGAAGCTGCGGCGGTGGCTGCTGTGTACGCCTTTATTGTTTCTATGTATATTTATCGTGACATGGGCCCGTTAAAGACTGCAGAAGGTCAAACGCCCCTATCACTTAGAAAGCATCCTCAAGCACTGATTACAGCATGGTTCCATCCAGATACCCGTGCAACCCTATACGATGCTGGCCGTCTGTCGATTACGTTACTGTTCATTATCGCCAACGCTTTGATTCTAAAACATGTATTAACAGACGAACAAATCCCACAAACTATTGCTAACGCAATGCTGGCAGCAGGTCTGGGGCCAGTGATGTTCTTAGTTATGGTGAATGTGATCTTATTGATTGGCGGCCAATTTATGGAACCGTCTGGACTCATTGTAATCGTGGCGCCATTGGTATTCCCCATTGCCATAGAGCTGGGTATCGACCCCATTCATTTAGGTATTATCATGGTGGTGAATATGGAGATTGGTATGATCACTCCTCCTGTTGGGTTAAACCTATTTGTTACTTCAGGGGTGGCTGGTATGTCGGTAATGCGAGTGGTGAGAGCCGCCACTCCTTGGCTTGGCATCTTATTTGTGTTCCTAATTATGGTGACCTACATCCCATCTTTATCAACCTTCTTGCCAACCTACTTTATGGGTCCAGAAATTATCACGCGCTAACTTGTCGTTTAAATCATTGCTATTAAAGGCAAACACTGTGAGTTTTATTTGTAAGTGTTTTGAAGAAGAGTTTTGAAGAAGAGTTTTGAAGAAAAGCTTTGCTAGATGGTATCGTCTAAACCGGTTTGATTGACAATAGGACATTGAATGGGCAGTTTTTCTTCAACAGCAGCTGCTCGACTTGCTACTAAACTGGCGTTTTTTACTGCTGGCTTTGCGATGGCTAGCTGCGCCCCACTTATTCCTTTTATAAAGCAAAAAGTGGGGGCTGATGAAAGCCAGTTTGGCCTGCTTTTATTATGCCTTGGGCTTGGTTCTATTATTGCAATGCCCTTGACTGGACTAATGGCTGCACGCCGTGGCCCAAGACCTATGGTACTGTTAGGGGGTTTTGGAGTCATTATTTTCCTACCGATGTTAACGGTTGCTGAGACCCCTTTTATACTTGCCGCTGCTTTATTTATTTTTGGGGCTTCACTTGGAACTATTGACGTGGCCATGAACTTGCACGGAGTGGCAGTTGAGAACCGAGAAAAGCGGTCCCTAATGTCTAGTTTTCACGCCCAATTCAGCATAGGAGGCTTGTGTGGGGCTGGCTTGATGACGCTACTTTTATCCATCGGTGTGCCACTAACAGTGACCGCTATAATAGGCGCAACTGTCACACTGGTAGCTATTATACCCACTATTAGCCGCCTGCTATATGTCAGTGCTGCTCGAAAGCAACCAATAAAATTACCCTATGGCATTGTGCTTTTACTAGGTCTGTTAGCCGCTATTATGTTTTTAGTAGAGGGTGCAATTCTTGATTGGGGTGCTCTTTTGATCATTGATCGCCAATTATTAGCCACAGAAAATGCAGGTGTAGGGTATATATTATTTTCAGCTGCAATGGTTGTGGCCCGTTTAACTGGTGATCAAATAGTGCGGGCTTGGGGAGAATTAAGAGTGCTCATTGTTGGTGCTATTATAACTATCTTAGGTATTAGCACGCTGTTACTGGCTAATTTACCATTAGCTGCTCTGGCTGGGTTTGTGTTGATTGGTTTGGGGGCAGGAAACTTAGTGCCGATATTTTTTAGTGCAGCTGGAAGGCAGAAGGTCATGCCAGCCAGCTTAGCCATCGCTTCTGTCACTACCACAGGCTACGCTGGCGTTTTAGTGGGCCCAGCTATCATCGGTTTTTTAGCTGATTCAACAAGCTTGTCTATAGCCTTTGGGTGGCTAGCTTTACTAGTGGCAGTGGTACCTTTTACCGCCTACTTGGTAGCCAGAAGTTAGATTTTTACTGATGTGGTATTAACACTCATAAGCGTTAAACAGTGGACTTATGCCGATCGTCGCCAAACATGATTTTAAATGCGTACATACTCGCCGCCACAGATGGCCCAATGCCTAAGGCAAACAGCACAGTTCCAAAGCCTACGGTACCACCAAGTGCCCAGCCAGCAGCAATTACTGACAACTCAAGACCACTGCGAACCCAAGCAATAGGTAAGTCTGTCACTTTTTGAAGCCCGGTCATTAACCCATCTCTTGGTCCAGGGCCAAGATTTGCAATCAAATATAAAGCACCACCCAATCCAGTCACCAAAACACCAAGCATTGCTTCTCCAAGCTTTAAAATAAGGTGATCAAAGGTGGGTAAAAATGGCAGTAGAAACTCAAGCACCAAGGATATAATAATGGCATTTAAAATAGTTCCAATGCCAGGTACTTGCCTAAGAGGTACCCATAAAAATAGCACTACAACACTGGTAATAAAGGTAGCAAAACCAAGACTCCACCCAGTAACATTCATAATACCTTGTGCTAGAACTGTCCAAGGGCTGACACCAACACCTGCAGCAACTAATAAAGCCTCTCCTAAACCGAAAAGTGTGAGGCCTATGATAAGAAAGACAACAGAGATTAAGGGTGGCTTTATCGTTAGCGCTTTGGGTGAGCTCCAAAATAGAAATGGCACTTCTTTTACAGATAAAAACTTTGGTGTTAATCTCATTCTTTAATCATTTCTCGTGGTTACTTATGGCTACTATTTGTGAAGACTATTTATGAATTAGTTTAACTCAAACAGCGCATGCGCTGAAGTGTCATTAACCATTAACCATTAGCCATTAACCATTAAGGTCTGACACTAGGCGTTTTATATCTTGGTGTTCTGGCATTGATTTAGTCTTAGATTTGGATTCGGTGTGGGGGTGAGGTTTTTCATCTATGTTAAAGAATTCCATAAGACTATTAAGCGCTGAAGCTTGCTGTGTTAATGCCCCAGCAGCGGAGGCTGACTCTTCTACTAGTGCAGAGTTTTGCTGGTTTAATGAGTCCAGCTGTGACACTGCATAATTAACCTGTTCTATCCCTGAAGCCTGCTCATTACTTGCTCTAGCAATTTCCCCAACAGTCGTCGCCACCAAATCTAGTGAGTTACGAATATTATCCAGAGATTCACCCGTTTGATTCACCAAAAAGCTTCCTTGGTAAACCCGTGCACTACTATCGTGAATAAGGTCTTTGATGTCTTTTGCAGCTTCGGCAGCTCGTTGCGCTAATGAACGTACTTCCCCGGCCACAACAGCAAACCCACGGCCATGTTCACCAGCCCTAGCAGCCTCTATGGACGCATTGAGGGCTAACAGGTTAGTTTGAAATGCGATGCCATCAATTAGGCTGACGATATCAGCTATTTTTTTACTGGCTTGGGCAATCTTCTCCATGGCCTCTACAGCCTGAGTAACCACTAAACCACCGCTTTGTGCTTGCTCCTTAGATTCTTGCATTAAACGATTGGCCATTTGTGAATGGTCTGCGTTAAGTCGGACAGAGCTTGCCATTTGTCCCATACTTGCTGCCGTTTCTTCTAGGGATGAGGCTTGGGAAGCCGTTCGAATAGTGAGATTTTGTCCCCCACGGGCTATTTCGTGTGCACCACGACCCACCTGCTGAGCCATGGCTCTTACATCACCAACAATGGCCGCCACACTGATACTTGTGTCATTCAATGCGAGGGCTATGTTATTAAATTCGCCCGCATAGTCATGGCTCATAGTTTGAGTAAGGTCACCCTCACTTATGCCTGACGCTACCTGTGTTATTTCCTGTACTGTTTGTTGTAAGGTGTCCATAGAATGATTGATGTTATGTTTCAAGTGGTTTAAATCACCATGCAGATCCACCTTGATACGACGATCAAAACGTCCCTGCGTGAGCGCTTCAATTACTTGTCCAATTTCACCCAGCGCTAGCTCCATAGCAGCCATGGCATCATCAACCTGCTTACTAAATTCACCTTCTATACCACCTTGCATACGGGCACTAAACTTTCCAGAAGCTAAGCCAATCATTACCTGGTTCAATGAGTTCATGACGACTGAAACGCTTTGCACAGAATTGTTGGTCGCATCCTTTAGAGTACTAAAATTACCCGTTAAAGGCATATCTACACGATGACCAAAGTCGCCAACAGCGACGGCACTCATCACAGTATTTATTTGCATAATGGCTCTTTGCTGGCGCTCCAGCAAACTATTTAGGGCTCGACCTGCTTGGCCAGTTTCATCATTGCTGAGGTTTTTATAGCGAATGGAGAGATCTCCCGTTTGCTCAACTTTGCCAATAACATCAGCTAAAATGAGCATAGGTTTGGCTAAAATAGCGGCAAACATAAGAGCTAAAAGGGTAATCAAAAATATACCTAAGCCAGCCATGATTAACATGGCTGTTTGTAATTTTGCAATGGGTGCAAAGGCTTCAGCTACATCTTTTTCAGCAACAATATTCCACACTACGCCATCTTGCAAAGGCAATGGAGCGTAGGCTGAAAGTACTAAATTACCATTATAGTCACGTATAATTTGACTACCCGTTTTGCCTAGTAAAGACTGACGCACTGCCTTTGTATCTACCTTGCCTATTAGTGGATTAGCAAAAGAGGCCTTGACGCTATGATGGGCCGGATCCAAAAAAGAATCTGAACGCATCAATAAATCGGCCCCTACCAAATAGGTTTCACCCCTGTCACCCAAGCCTGTGCGATCAGCCATAATATGATCAATGCTAGCGGGAGAGACCTGCAGGGCCAAAACTATTATTACTTCACCTTGCACTTTGACAGGCGTTGCAATAAAAGCGGCAGGGTTACTATTGCTAGGTGCATAAGGCGCTAAGTCAGACATGTGGTATTGGCTATCAGCAATGGTTTTTTGTACCACTTCACCAAGGCCAGAATCTTTGTAAATGCCAGTCAGCAAATTAGTTAGATAGTCTGCTTCTTGGGTAACACTGTAAAAACAGTAACCCTCTATATCAAATAACAATAAATCATCGTATCCGTTACGTTTTATATAACGGCTAAATAACGACTGACCATCTGCATCAGTGTCAATAATAGCGGCTTCTATACCTTGCTTTTCTAGCAATAACGAAAGATGATCTGCTAAGGTTTCGATGTCATTCTGAGCATCAATAAAGTGCTGTGTGATCTGCTTGGCTTTTATTGTTCGTAATGCTTGAAGCTCTCCAAGGACTTGCTTCTCTAACTCAGCACGGCTGTTCTGTATACTTACTAACCCGATGATTAGGGCTGGTAGGATACCTACCAAAAGTACCAGTGCAATTATCTTTTGTTTTAACTTCATGTCTGCCTTTACAGTGCCGCTGTAATCAATTTATTAACTAAATACTACCATTTGCATTATGACGCTGCAAAAACAACTCATTAGAATTGTTATTAGAATTGATAGGGGAATTCTGCTTGCTGCTCAACGGCTTGTAATAACTCAGCTTTAGTCGAATTAAAGACACACTGAGACGCTATTGGTTCACGAATTAATCGTGGGCAACTTAACAGACTGCGTTTCCACTTTTCGTGCCAACCACCAGGCTGTTAAAACTCCAGTGGATGCGAGCAATACAATAATAGTTGCAAGCGCATTGATTTTTGGGCTTATGCCTAAGCGCACGCTAGAGTATACCACCATGGGTAAAGTGGTTGAGCCTGGGCCAGAAACGAAGCTTGCAATCACTAAATCATCTAACGACAGGGTAAAGGCCAATAACCATCCAGAGATGAGTGCTGGGGCGATAATAGGCAAGGTAATTAAGAAGAACACTTTCCAAGGAGGCGCACCTAAATCACGAGCGGCCTCTTCTAGGGAGGCATCCATTTCTCTTAGGCGAGAGCTCACCACAACTGCCACAAAAGCGGTACAAAAAGTGACATGGGCAATCAAAATAGTGAGCATGCCTCTCCCCGCAGGCCAACCAATGGTTTGCGCCATAGCCACAAAAAGCAATAACAAGGATAAACCAGTAATCACTTCAGGCATGACTAAAGGTGCTGTAATCATACTGGTAAATGCAACTCTGCCTTTAAATTTTCCCATCCGAACCATAACAATAGAGGCCATAGTACCAATAACAACAGCTGATGAAGCGGCCAAAAAAGCAATTTTAAAGCTCATCCATGCGGCACCCAGCATCTGTTTGTCGTGCAATAACTCACCGTACCATTTAGTGGAAAATCCTCCCCAAACAGTCACTAATTTAGACTCATTAAAGGAAAAAATAATAAGAATTAAAATTGGTAGGTAAAGAAAGATAAAACCTAAAGTTAAAAAGGTTCTTCCAAAACTTGAAACTTTTTTACCCATGATTTGGCACCTTAATTTTCCAACTCACGGGCTTGGTAGCGGTGAAATAGGATGATGGGGAGCAGTAGCAATAACAGCATGACAATAGCAACTGCAGACGCCACAGGCCAATCACGATTGTTAAAGAACTCTTGCCATAAAACTTTACCAATCATTAATGTTTCTGCTCCACCGAGCATATCAGGAATCACAAATTCACCAACAGCTGGGATAAAAACCAACATTGAGCCTGCAACCATACCCGCTTTCGATAAGGGTAGTGTTACTGTAAAAAACACTTTCCACGGTGGCGCTCCTAAGTCTGAAGCAGCTTCTAATAGTGAGTGATCTAATTTCATTAGGTTAGTGTAAAGAGGCAACACCATAAAAGGTAAGTAGGCATAAACAATACCAATATAAACAGCAAATTCTGTATTCAGCATCGCGATGGGTTGGTCAATAATACCTAGCCACATGAGAAAATTGTTGATTAAACCATTATTTTTTAAAATACCTACCCATGCATAAATTCGAATAAGAAAAGACGTCCATGAGGGTAATATTACTAGCATCAGTAAGGCATTTCGGGTGGCTGGTTCTGCCCTAGCAATAGCATACGCTATGGGGTATGCCACCAGTAAACATATTATTGTAGATATACCAGCAATACGGATGGAGCTTAAGTAGGCCCGAATATATAGATCATCTGTAAATAGGTAATAGTAATTACCTAAATTGAGATTTAGCGTCCATTGTTGATCAGCCCAGGTCATCAGCTGGGTATAAGGAGGGATGGCGTAAGCCATTTCTGAAAAACTGATTTTAAATACAATCACAAAAGGCACTAAAAAGAACAGTGTCAGCCATACATAAGGTACACCAATGACACTGCGCCGCCCCCAACTCATTGGTAAATTACCACCGCACCAGTGTTTGACCAATGTAGATAAACCGTATCTTTCCAAGTCACTTTTTGCTCGTGGCGGTCATTGTTAGTACCTATAGCCATCACTCGTTTACCACTAGTCAGTTTTACATAATATACTGAGTGCCCACCTAGGTAAGCAATATCCTCCACCACACCCATTAACCAATTTACTAATTGGTCTGGCTGTTGCCGACTCATAGTGATTTTTTCTGGCCTTATGGCCACCCCAAGACTCGCTCCAATAGGCGCATTAATCCCCGCCTCCACTTGAATCGGCACGTTTAAGTCAACACAAGTCAAAAGGCTGTAGTCCTTTTCTAACTGGGTTACTGTGGCATCAAATATATTCACCGAACCAATAAATTCAGCGGTGTGACGACTATTAGGGAATTCGTAAATTTCATTAGGTGTTCCCACCTGCATTATTTCGCCTTCGTGCATTACACTAATGCGGTCTGCCATAGTCATGGCTTCTTCTTGATCGTGGGTCACCATGACACAGGTCACCCCTACCGCTTCGATAATATCCACTACTTCTAGCTGCATTTGACTACGTAGTTTTTTATCTAATGCACCCATAGGTTCGTCAAGCAATAGTACTTTGGGTTTCTTAGCTAAGCTTCGCGCTAAGGCTACACGTTGGCGCTGTCCACCTGATAACTGTTCTGGCCTACGGCTAGCAAAGTCTTGCATGCGAACTAGGCCAAGTAGTTGCGCCACTTTACTAGCTATTTCAGGCTTAGAAAGCCGATTTTTTTCTTGTTGTAGACCAAAAGCAACATTCTGTGCCACGGTCATGTGGGGAAAGAGAGCGTAAGACTGAAACATCATGTTCACAGGTCGCCTATGGGGCGGAACTTCAGAAATGTCTTCACCATCTATAAATATGGCACCAGCTGACGGTGTTTCAAACCCCGCCAGCATGCGTAAAAGTGTTGTTTTGCCACAACCAGATCCACCTAACAGGGCAAATATTTCACCCTTGTTAATACTTAAGTTCACATCTTTAACAGCACTGACGCCACTAAATTGTTTACTTACCTGACGAATTTCCAACATGGGCTGGCTACTCTTAGTCATGGCAAAGGCCTACTGTGAACTACGAATGTCGGTCCATACGCGGTTCATGGTGCGAGTCACTTTTGGCGGCAACACTTCAAAGGTAAACAAATTGTTCTTTGCCTCTGCTGATGGGTAGATACCTGGATGCTCTAATATTTCCTCATCAATAAGTTCAGAAGCTGTGACGTTTGCATTGGCATACCAAACATAGTCAGTAATCTGCGCAATCACTTCTGGACGTAGGATGTAGTCTAAGAACTTGTGGGCATTTTCTACGTTGGCAGAACTAGCAGGAATAGCCAACATATCAAACCACATTGGTGCGCCTTCCTTGGGGATAACATATTCAACAGTTACACCGTTGTCAGCTTCTGCGGCACGATCACCAGCCATTAATATGTCGCCTGACCAACCCACAGCAAAACAAATATCGCCGTTAGCTAAATCATTGATGTAGTTAGACGAATGGAATTTAGTTACGTGTGGACTAACTGCTTTCATTAAGTTGGCAACAGGGCCTTTGTAATCTGCATGATTGTGACTGTTAGGGTCTAAGTTTAGGTAATTAAGAGCCACTGGCAAAATTTCATCAGCAGAGTCTAATAAGTTCACACCACAAGAGGCCAACTTGGATATGTTTTCTTCTTTAAATAACATATCCCACGAGTCAACAACCACATCCTCACCCAAGACTGCAGCAACCATGTCTGGGTTATAACCAATACCAGTAGTGCCCCAAAGGTAAGGAATAGCATAAGCATTGTCTGGATCCACGGTACTCAGACGGTCCATTAGGGCGCTGTCTAAATGACTGTAATTGGACAACTTAGACTTGTCTAGGGGTTGAAATACACCAGCCATAATCTGACGTCCCAAGAACGATGAGCTAGGTACCACTAGGTCATAGCCAGAATTACCTGCTAACAATTTAGCTTCAAGCACATCGTTACTGTCAAACACGTCATAGATCACTTTAATGCCTGTTTCAGCTTCAAAGTTGGCTATGGTATCTTCAGCAATATAGTCTGACCAGTTATATAGGTGCAATACTTCATCGGCATAAACCGACCCTGTCAAAAGGCTTGTAGCCAATGCCAAGGAAGTTAGTGAAGTGGTTAGTTTATTAGTTAGCATTATAAAGACTCCGTTATTTTTAGTTTAGTCGCTACTTACTGGATACTTACTGGCTATTTGCCTACTAATTGCCTAAATAATGAGGCAAAAGTTAGCCTAGCTTGCACTAGTCGCACTAGGCTTATGAATAACGCTAGCCCTCTACTTGGGCCAACGTCTGATCGAGAGACTTTTTGGTAATCTCAATCAGTTCATCAATTTCTAACTTACTGATAACCAGTGGAGGACACATTATCATACTATCTCCTACCGCCCGCATAACTAAGCCGTTAGCCAAAGCATAATCACGACAAATGCCACCAATACCGATATCTTTGGGATAATTGGTGTGGCTAGCTTTATCTTTAACTAGCTCTATAGCCCCCATTAAACCTATACCACGCACTTGACCTACCAAAGGATGATCTAATAGTTCTGCTAAGCGTTGTTGCAGGTAGGGTCCAGTTTCATTTCGAACCTTCTCTACCAGACCCTCGTTTTCGATAATGCTGACATTAGCTGAGGCTACCGCTGCCGCGACAGGATGGCCAGAGTAGGTATAACCATGGGCAAATTCACCCCCTTCAATCACTACCTTAGCTACTTTGTCGCTAATCAGTACGCCACCGATTGGCATATAACCAGAAGATAGGCCTTTAGCAATCGTTATCAGGTCGGCTTTAATACCCAGCGTTTCAGAGGCAAACCAGTTACCTGTGCGGCCAAAACCAGTAATCACTTCGTCAGCAATAAGTAATATATCGTATTTTTTACATAGCCGTTGAATTTCTGGCCAGTAAGTCCCTGGTGGCACAATAACGGCACCTGCTCCCTGCACAGGTTCACCAATAAAGGCGCCCACATTGTCTGCACCACACTCAAGGATTTTGGTTTCTAATGCTTGAGCCGCACGTAAACCGAACTCGTCTTCAGTTTCACCAACCAACGCTTCGTGATACCAGTGCGGCTGCATAATGTGCTTAATACCATCGATGATGCCTCCTTGGTCGTGCATACCTTTCATACCACCCAAACTCATGGAGGCCATAGTGCTACCGTGATATGCATTGTGCCTAGAGATGATGATACGCTTACTAGCTTGACCCTTAGCTTGCCAATAGTGGCGCACCAAACGCACATTTGTGTCGTTAGATTCAGAACCAGAACCTGTGAAAAATACATGACTGATGTGTTCTGGTGCTAATTTTTTGAGCTGGGCGGCTAGCTTAATAACAGGTGGGTGGGCAGTACCAAAAAAACTATTGTAATAGGGTAGTTCACGCATCTGCTGGGCAGCTACATCAGCCAACTCATCACGCCCGTAACCTACATTTACACACCAAAGGCCGGCCATGCCATCTAACACTTTACCACCGTCAGAATCGTATATGTAACAGCCATCCGCTCGGGTGATGATACGTGTGCCTTTTTCATGCATGGCTTTTGAATCAGTAAACGGGTGCATGTAATGCTGTTTGTCCAGCTCTTGCAGGGCTTTTGTGTCGTGTTGTTTTGCGTTCATTTTATTAACTTCCTATTACACACTAGATAGCAGGTATTCACGTTCCCAAGAACTGATGACCTGCATAAAATTATCATTTTCTTTTTCCTTCACAGCCAAATACGCTTTCACAAATCGGTCACCAAATATTTCTCGTAATGGCTCGCATCGGTCCAACTGAATAAGGGCTTCGGTAAGGCTACGAGGAAGCTCTCTGGTACCTTTGTCATAGGCACTTCCTTCTACTGGGGTACTGGGCTCCAACTGTTCTTTCATGCCTAAATAACCACAAGCTAGGGTTGCCGCCATCGCCAAATATGGGTTTGCGTCAGCACCCCCTACACGGTTCTCAACCCGAATATTAGGGCCTGTAGTTTCTGGTACTCGTAAACCCACCGTGCGGTTATCAAAGCCCCAATGCATGTTCACAGGCGCTGATTCATCTTTCAGAAAACGTCGATATGAATTAACGTTAGGGGCAAACAAAGCGGTCACTGCTTTGGTATATTTTTGTAAGCCACCAATATAATGCCTGAGGGATTCACTAATACCACCGTCTTCACCAACAAAGATATTATTACCTTTTGCATCCAGCATACTTTGGTGAATGTGCATGGAGCTGCCAGGTTGATTTTGTAACGGCTTAGCCATAAAGGTAGCTGACAAGTTGTGCTTAAATGCAGCTTCACGCAAGGTGCGCTTAAACAAAAACACTTGATCGGCTAGAGATAGGGCTTCACCGTGGCGGAAGTTGATTTCCATCTGCCCCAATCCTTCTTCGTGAATCAGGGTCTCGACATCGAGGTTCTGCGCTTCACAATAAGCATAAACGTCCTCAAATAACGGATCAAATTCATTCACAGCGTCGATACTGTATGATTGGCGGCCAGTTTCAGCACGGCCTGTTCGACCTATAGGTGCCTCTAATGCAGAATCTGGATTAAGGCTTTTTTGGGTCAGATAAAATTCGGCTTCTGGGGCCACAATGGGGGTAAGACCCATGTCTTCATATAATTTAAGCACCTTTCGCAATATTGTTCGTGGTGCCAAATCAACCAGTTGTCCTTTACTATCATAACAATCATGGATAATCTGCGCCGTGGGTTCACTGGCCCACGGCAATAGATGAGCGGCATTAGGGTCTGGCTTTAGATAGACATCAATCTCAGCGGGATCGATCATACTGTAGTCGTCTAGATAGTCCCCTGTGACTGTAGCAACCAGCACACCTTCAGGTAACCGGATGCCTGCGTCATCACAAAACTTAGACGCTGGCATAATCTTACCCCGTGCAATGCCTGTAAGGTCACTAACAATACATTCAACCTCAGTTATCTTGTGTTCTTTTAGCCATGCTTTTAGGCCGTTGAAATTAGTCATAAATCACCTAATACCTCGACTTTGTGAGCGCCCACAACAGGCGGCCGCAAAGGTTACAAAAATAGATTGATAAAAGTCATCGTTAGTTACTTGGTACTCTGGGTGCCATTGCACGGCCAAATTAAAGGCTTGGCTACTGGCATCGGTAAACGCTTCAACTAAGCCATCCTCAGACACAGCCTCCACAGTTAGGCCTTTGCCCACCTGGTCAATGCCCTGCCCATGTAATGAGTTCACCCTCGCCTCTGGCTTACCATAAATTTGCTGCAGTAAGCCTTTATTGGTTAAAGCAATACTGTGGCTGTGGCCATATTGAACCTCAAAGGCATCTGCTTTGTTTTCACGGTGGTCATTATAGTGATCCAGCTCCTGCACATGCTGGTGCAAACTTCCACCATAAGCCACATTCATTTCTTGAAAGCCCCGACAGATTGCTAGCAGTGGAACACCACGCTCAATCGCCAAAGGAATTAACGCTAATGTAAGGGTATCTCTAGCACTATCATGCTGAGTTCCAGCACGGCTAATGGCACCATAGTGATGCGGTTCTACATTACTATAGCCACCAGGAAGCAACACACCATCAAGATGATCTAATAAGGCATCAATATCGATTCCCAATTGGTTACCCACATCCGTTAACGCAGGGATTAGTACTGGCACTGCTCCCATTCCATCAACTACGGCACGAGCATATTTCTCACTCACGCGATGGTAAGGATGCAGCCCATCTTGGCTCACTTCACAAACAAGACCTATAAGAGGTTTAGACATACGAATAATGGTAAATAAGGATTGACTTGAAGCTTCGACAATAGCATAAAATGGTTTTAACCTTCAAGTGAATCGTATATTATTATGAACACTATTAGTAAATCACTTACATACACAATTAATACACTTAAGTTATTGTTTTATATAAATAAAATATCTATTTAATGATTTATATTTACTTGTATTATTTTGTTTTTTGTAAAGTATAGTACTATTTTTTACAAAGATATTATTCTCTAAGCTTGCCTATCGCCACCTTTCTGATACCATCACCGGCAGACCTATAAAAGAGATTTCAGCTCATGCCCCATGCCATTGCCTCTTGCTGTGAAGCCGAAGCATTTCTTAGCGCTAATCCAGAGCTTGTAAGCATAGACTTATTACTGCCCGACCAGCATGGTGTTTTACGAGGTAAACGCATTCCTGCGCAAGAGCTGTTAAAGGTTTATGAGCAAGGCTTTTATTTACCTGGCTCTGTGTTTGCCCTTGATATAAACGGTAATACCGTAGAAAGTACAGGCATTGGCTTTGATACGGGTGATTGTGACCAACCTTGCCGAGTGATCCCTAACACCTTAACAATAGTGCCATGGCAACTGAAAACGATGGCTCAGTGTTTAGTCACTATGGAGCAAGTCCCTGGAGAAGCCTATTTTGCTAATCCACGCCACGTTTTAGATCAAATATGTGATCAATATCAAGCACAGGGCTTAACCCCTATGGTGGCCGTTGAATTAGAATTTTACCTCACTGACACTAAGCGTCTTGAATCCGGCCAATTACAGCCGCCAATAGCGCCGATGACAGGCCTTCGAGAAGTGGACACTCAGGTTTATGCAGTAGATAATTTAGATGACTACAGTATTCTTTTAGATGACATCATGCTTGCTGCCCGAGCACAACACATTCCTGCGTCTACCGCCGTGGCAGAGTATGCCCCTGGCCAATTTGAAATCAATCTACTGCATGTTGCTGACCCTGTATTGGCTTGCGACCAAGCCATACTGCTCAAGCGTATTATTAAAAGTGTAAGCCGAAAACATGGTTTTAATGCCACCTTCATGGCCAAGCCCTATGCCGACCAAGCAGGCAGTGGCATGCACATCCACATGAGTTTACTTGATAAATCGGCAAGCAATTTATTTGCCTGTGGCAAAGACAACCGACCTAACCTTATATTAAGTAAAGCATTAGCTGGCCTCCAGGCTACCATGGCTGAAACCATGGCGTTTTTGTGCCCTAAGGTTAATTCGTACCGTCGTTTTCAGCCTGATTTTTTTGTTGCCATGGCCCCTACGTGGGGGATAGATAACCGCACTGTGGCTTTGCGCATTCCTAACGGTTTTGGCCCTGCCACACGCATTGAACACCGCGTAGCTGGGGCCGATGCAAACCCCTACTTAGCTATGTCTGCACTACTTGCAGGCGCATTACATGGTCTCAAAAATGACTTAGTATTAGGCCCTAAAACTACTGGTAATGGCGCTAAAAAAACAGCACCAAGTTTGCCTTTAAATTGGGTGGACGCCTATGGTCTGTTGAATAACAGCGAGTTTGCAAAAAACTATTTTGGGACTGATTTCCTTAAGGTATACACACAAGTACAGCAACAAGAATATGCAGAATTTAACCTCCACGTAAGCAGCTTAGAAATAGACTGGTACCAACGCACCCTTTAAATTTTAGGATTTTTATGAGCCAAGCACACACCCACTCTTATTATGCAGCGAGTGCTAACCAACAAATTGAATGCCCTGTATTACAAGGTAGCCAAAGTGCTGATGTATGTGTTGTGGGTGCTGGAATTACCGGGCTTAGTGCCGCACTAAACTTGGCAGAACGGGGCTATAAGGTAACAGTTTTAGAATCGAACCTAGTGGGCTGGGGAGCTTCTGGGCGTAGTGGTGGGCAAATGATATTTGGTTTTGGCTGTGATATGCCTGTGATCGAAAAATCTGCTGGAAAAATAGCTGCAAAAGCGATGTGGGATATGTCTGTAGAAGCTATTGATATTTTACGACAGCGTGTGGGGCAACATCAAATTCAGTGTGATCTTCAACAAGGCCACCTTCATGCCGCCATAAAACCAAGACAGATGCACGAACTCGAAGAATGGCAGGCCTCGTTAGAGCATGGTTACGGCTATTCTAGCTTAAGCCTTTGGGACCAGCAGAAAGTACAATCGAAAATGGCTAGTGAGCGCTATATTGGCGGACTTTATGATGCTAACTCTGGCCATATTCACCCCCTAAACTACACACTAGGTTTGGCAAAAGCTGCAATAGAAGCAGGCGTCAAAATTTACACAAGTTCCGCAGTAACTAAGGTGACTAGAAAATCTAAAGCCAATGTTTGCCATACTGATCAAGGGCAAGTTACTGCTCAACAAGTACTGTTCTGTGGCAATGCCTACATGGGTAAATTAGTCCCTGAGATCAGTAACAAAATAATGCCTGTTGGCACTTATATTGGAGCTACGCAGCCACTGGGAAAGGAACGTGCTGAAGCATTAATTAAAAATAACATGGCGGTTGCCGACGTCAATTTTGTATTAGATTATTTTCGCCTGTCGGCTGATTATCGTATGCTTTTTGGTGGTCGAGTTAGCTACTCCACCCTAGCACCACCCAATCTCACACAGGCTATGCGCCAGCGTATGTTAACGGTGTTTCCACAATTGGCTGACGTTAAGATGGCCTATTCTTGGGGTGGCAATGTAGCCATAACCATGAATCGTGGTCCACATTTTGGAAGAGTAGGCCAAGACTTATACTTTGCGCAAGGATTTTCTGGCCACGGTATTGCTGCAACAGGACTGGCTGGCAAGCTGCTTGCCGAGGCAGTAGCTGGAGAGGCTGAACGGTTTGACCTATTTAATGAAATTAGCCATTTACCCTTCCCAGGGGGCACCCTGCTTAGGACACCAGCATTGGTATTGGCCATGGCTTGGTATCGTTTACGAGACATGTTGTAGTTAAGTTAAGTTAAGTTAGGTTAAGTTAGGTTAAGT
>Ga0307994_1000360_pt1 | contig 32791 bp, 24 predicted proteins | sample EllFjometagen261_FD_203171 | JGI IMG/M metagenome (GOLD analysis project Ga0307994, IMG submission 203171) | Marine microbial communities from Ellis Fjord, Antarctic Ocean - #261 | ecosystem: Environmental > Aquatic > Marine > Unclassified | place: Southern Ocean | collected 2014-11-02 | reverse complement strand
GGCTATATCTAACTGTAAACCAACCAGTCTAGCGGGTAGAGTTTTTGTGCCTGGAATGGCTACTGGCAGTATTTATTACACGCCTGGTGTCAGCAACGGTGGTTGGGGTAACTTTAGTGAAAGCGTCGCTCCCTACGGTGGCTTTGGTATAGATAGTGATGGCGATGGCATAGCTGATGTCTCCTATTCAGATTACAGTCTTAATGGTACGCCCTACAAGCAAAACGCCGATTTATATCCAGAAAATGAAACGGTTAACTTTATGGCTTACGGAGAGTACACCTTTGAGGGTGACGCCAACATAACAGCTTACTTTGAAACTATGTATTCTAAGCAGGATTACTCACAAACGTCTAGTCCACCCCAGTTGTTTCCTGATGTGCCTGCCAATAACCCTTATAACTTGTGTAATCCCAATAACCCAGATGGCGTAGATTGTGGTTTGGCACAGGACGCACTTTTCACCAACCCTGTTTTTACAGCGGGTTTTGGGTCTTACTATGAGGGCCTATGTGCAGGCTACGGCATTCCACTAGCTGGGTGTACGCCAGCTACTTTCGGTCTTCTTAGTGGGCCCATTGGTGCAGTAGGAACTCTGCCGATTGTTTCTGTAGAAAATGACAGATCATCCACTGAGGCGAGCTTTGAGAATTCTCGATTCGTAGCCGGCTTTAGAGGCGACCTTCCCTTTATGAATGCAGGAACGCTTAAGAATTGGACATTTGATCTTTACGGGTCTTACTCCATATCTGAGGGTGAGTCTCATCGTTATGGTATACGTGGCGACCGTTTGGATCTTGCGCTGGGTAACTATTCATCGACAGACACTCCTTGTGTTAACGATTCAGGATCAACGTTGGCCGCTGATGCAGCACCAGGTTGTGTTGCTGTTAACATGTTTGCACCTTCGCTGTACCCTGCGGGCATAGTTGGTACATTTGCTACTGAAGCAGAAACAAATTACCTCTTTGATAGCCGTGATTTTGATACCGAGTATGAGCAGACAATCATCAATGCTTCAATGGCTGGTGATGTTTATGAGATGCCCAACGGGCCTATCCAGATGGCTGTTGGCTTTGAGTATCGTAAAGATGAAATTAACTCGATGCCTGACAACGTGGCTCGAGATGGCCTGTTCTTTGGATACTTCTCTGACGGTGGCGCTGTCGGCTCTAAGGATATGAGCGAGCTCTTTTTTGAAGTAGAGGCGCCATTGATTGCCAATAAGCCTTTTGCTAAAGAACTGACTATTAATGCTTCAGCCCGATATACCGACGACGAGATCTACGGTAGCAATACGACTGAATCACTTAAGTTAGGCTGGCGTCCGGTTGACTCACTATTGGTACGCGCTACTTATGGAACCGCGTTTCGAGCACCCAACTTACGTGAACTGTATCTAGCGAACCAGACTGGTTTCAATACTATTAGCGATCCCTGTAAAACACCGGAAGACGCAATTGACTTGTTTACGGGTATTTATGATCCTAGTGCTGATCAGCGTGACCCTCAGGTGCTAGCCAACTGTCTTGCTAATGGCGTTAACCCAACAGGCTATACTGGCGGGTTTGGTGCTTATAGTGTAGAGCAATCGACGGGCGGTTCGCTAACGCTAGATCCAGAAGAATCTGAATCGTGGACTGCTGGCTTCTCCTATGAGCAAGACTTCAGCAATGAGTTTGATTTTGGCGTTAGCATGACGTATTACGAAGTCTCGATTGACAACACTATTATTGAGCCAAATGGCCAGTATATCGTTAATGACTGCTATTACACGCTGACTGGAGAAAGCCCGTTCTGTGGTCGTATTAGCCGAGATATGTCTGACCCAAGCGATCCATATATCACTTTATTGGATAATGGTTTCCTCAATCGAGATAATGAGAAGGCACGCGGTGCTGATGTCAATGTCACTTTTGGTGACACCTGGACGATTATGGATCGTGCTATTGACGTTGATATTTCTATTAACGCCGGTCATACAATAGAGCGTTCATTCCTATTTGTTGATGACAATGGTGTTGAAGATTTCGAAGATTATGCTAGCGAGTGGGGCTTTCCTAGCTGGAAAGGAAATTCCACCATTCGCTTAACTTATGAAAAGTGGGCCGTAATGTTGAGATCTAATTACATTAGCTCTGTTGATCAAGACCCTCTTGCGAGAGACCCGTATAGTGATATTTATGATACGAATGAGACTGGATACTATGGCGATACATGCTTAGGGGAAGGTTACTATGATACGTGTCGCGATGTTGGCCACGCTGATGATTACATGACGCACACGTTGTCTGTGACTTACAACGAAGATAACTGGGCTATTAACGTTGGTGCGCGAAACATATTTGATAAAGAGCCACCAAGGGTTGATGGAAGCGAAGTATCTTCAGTTAACAATGTTCCTATTGGTTATGGTTATAACCTAATGGGTCGCTCTCTCTATGTGAACTTTGAATATCAGTTTGGTAGCAACTAGATAATTGTTAATCTAAAGTAGTTATATTAAGACCCTCTCAGATATTTTGAGGGGGTTTTTTTATCGATCAAGATTAAAAAGGAATTGAAATATGAGAGATAGTTTTATTGCAATAACAGTTTTGGCTGCGATATTTATTCTAGGCATGCCGGCACAGGCCGCACAAAAAATTGAGCCATACCCACTTGAAGAGTGGGCAAAGCGCGATGACATCAGTAATGTAAGTTTGTCCCCTGACGGTGAAAAGCTAGCACTCTTGAAGATAGCCACCAAAGATGGAAACCCAAATTTAGAAGTTTATGATGCTAATGACCTAGGGGCCCGACCGTTCATTATGAACGCTAAGCCTATGGAAATGACCCGGTTTTATTGGGCGACCGATGACAAGATTATATTCAGTGCACGGCTGAAAGTTCGGGATAAAATTGAAGGATTTAATCGTGGAGTTTATAAGACGACTAGCGGTATTCTTACCCTTGATAAAGACCGTAAAAAATCGAAATGGAAAAAAATCAGTGAGGCTGGTGGCGAGAGAGGTGGTCTTTTAGGCCCAATTCGCACAAAGTCTAATAAATTTTTGGTGTATGAATATGATAAGGGCTCTAGGTATCCAAAATATTTCGAATATGATGTAAAAACTGGTATTAGAAAATTGATTACCCGTGAATCGCCAAAGATTTCCAATATTGAATTTGATGGTTATGGCAATCCTCAATTCGGCTCTGGCTATGATGCGCAATCAAATGAGTTTTTGACTTACTATCGGAAAACAGGAAGCAAGGATTGGAAACTCATTAATCGTCAACACAGAGAGAATTTTGAATCTTGGACCCCTGTTGGCGTTGATCCTTTATCTTCTACGGATCTTTTAGTCATCGCGCATAACGGCAACAATACGACTGGCCTGTGGTCATTTAACCCTGACACCTTGAAATATAATGAATTAATCTATCGTAGGGCCGGTGGTGATGTGAGTGCTAGGTCTCACACAAACCGCTATACAAATCCAGATGAGATTACTGCGGTTAGTTATCGCGTTGGGCGAGAAACAAAGTATGAGTGGTTTGATGGTGAGGAGAAGGCCATTTACGACCAGTTAAAGGGGCTCGTTCCTTATGCTGATCGCATGCGTATCAGTAGTCGTTCTCGCGATGGTAATAGTATGGTTATTTTCAATGTGGGCCCTCGCGACCCGGGGACATACTACCTTGTTAAAAATAACAGGTTTATGGCAATTGGCTCGAAAAAACCGCAATTTTCAAGTGACAATCTTGCTGATGTAAAAGCTATTAACTATAAGTCACGCGATGGTAAGGACATTGAAGGATTCATCACAGTCCCCAATGCTAAGCCGCCGTATCCGCTGGTAGTAATGCCTCATGGCGGCCCTTTTGTTGGTGAAAATCCAAGTTATGATGGTTGGGCACAGTTATTAGCGAATTATGGTTATATGGTTCTCCAGCCTCAGTATCGGGGTTCGACCGCCTATGGTTTAGAGTTTTATCAATCTGCTTTTATTGACGGAGGTGAGGGTGGCCGTAAGATGCAGGACGATAAAGATGATGGGGCCCTGTATTTAGTTGATCAAGGCCTTGCGGATCCAGACAGATTAGCAATGTTCGGTTGGTCCTATGGCGGATATGCAGCGTTAATTGCTGCAGCCCGTAGCCCGCAAATTTACCAATGTGCAATCGCCGGTGCGGCGGTGGCTGATAATTTACAACAACTCAATTACTATCGCGGGCGAATGGCGCGGTTCCCGACGTCGGGATCCCTTGAGCAAATAAAAATGTGGGAGGAGAGTATCTCGCCTATTAAAGAAGTTGAGAAGGTGAATATTCCGCTTTTCGTCATCCATGGTAGTGTCGACCAAAGAGTTCCACCTGAGCATGCTGAAAAGTATATTAAAGCACTTGAAAAACATGGTATTCCACATAAGTCTATGTGGTTAGAGGGTGCTGATCATTTCTACAGCACACTGTTTTATCGTCATAATGTGAAGTTCTATACTGCCTTAATTGATTTCCTAGCAAATGATTGCTTTGGTAATGATGAAAGTGTAGCGTCTAACGACTGAGTACACTTTAGTGCTGTTGATTTTAATAAAGCCGCTGTTATAGGCGGCTTTATTCTTTAGACCTTTAGCGGTTGTTGTTCAGGGGTCTCTCTAGGCGTCATCAAGATAGAATAATTCAGCGCGGTTTAATAGAAGAACCAGCTCCCGCATCTATATTCCTACTCGGTCATCTATAGTAGAGTAAGGCTGTCGTAACGCTCAATTGTTAGCTGCCCGCCCACAGAATACGAGTCTGACGATCCCTTACCACCAAGAGTGTCATTATGGGTTTAAAGCAGTGTCATAACTTTCATGATTTTCGATCGCTTGCGCGCAAGCGTTTGCCAGGGCCTATTTTTGATTATATTGATGGCGCTGCTGATGATGAAATAACCCACGGTAGAAATAGCGCAAGTTTTGATGACTGTGACTTGGTACCTAACGTACTGCGCGGTGTTGAAACTGTCGATATGTCAGTCACTGTGATGGGGCAAAAACTTGAAATGCCTATCTATTGCTCACCCACTGCTTTGCAACGGCTTTTCCACCACCAAGGGGAGCATGCAGTAGCCGCGGCAGCCGCCAAATTCGGTACTATGTTTGGTGTCTCGTCCATGGGTACGGTGGGCTTAAGAGAGCTGCGAAAAAAGCATTCTACACCCCAGTTCTATCAGTTCTATTTTCATAAAGATCGAGGGCTGAATAAGGCTATGCTGGAGACTGCCAAAGCCTCAGGTGTTGATGTGATGATGCTGACCGTTGATACCATCACTGCGGGTAATCGAGAGAGAGACTTGAGAACTGGTTTCTCAATGCCGCTGAACCTTACTTTAGCCGGCGCATACCAATTCGTAATAAAACCTAGGTGGGCAATTAATTATCTCACTCATGCCAAATTTTCATTACCACAAATTGAAGACTTTGTTGATATGACTGGTGGGACGGTGTCAGTGAGTCAATATCTCAATGAAATGCTCGACCCATCTATGAATTGGGACGACGTTGCTGAAATGGTGAAACTCTGGGACGGCCAATTCTGTTTAAAAGGTATTATGAGTGTTGAGGATGCAAAGCGGGCAGTGGACATAGGGTGCACAGGCATTGTGATATCAAATCATGGGGGCCGCCAGCTAGATGGCAGTCGATCGCCCTTTGATCAGCTTGCTGAAATTGTTGACGCGGTGGGCGATAAAATTGATGTGGTGATGGACAGTGGTATCCAGCGCGGCAGTCATGTCCTTAAAGCGTTGTCGTTAGGGGCTAAGGCAGTCGGAGGCGGGCGTTTCTACTTGTATGCCCTTGCTGCTGCCGGGCAGCCAGGCGTCGAGCGAGCACTAGACTTGATGCGAATTGAAATCGAGCGCGACATGCGACTGATGGGGGTTAAATCTATATCTGAATTGTCGCCCAATAATCTGCGTTTTAGATGATTATGATGATCATTCTAGGACATAAAAGCCTTAGAGTACTTGTGACTCTCCGTTAAAAATAACCACGTGGCGCAGGTCAAAACGCACGGGTAAACTCTCGCCAATGGGGATGTCTATGTGACTTTGTGTCAGGCAAGGGACACACTGACCGTCAGTCAATGCTAATTCGTAGAGATAATTGGGTCCCAGAAAGACTTTGGAGATAATCGGTAATTTCGTATCCGACGTTTTGTCGTAGGTCACATCATCTGGGCGAACCAGTAATTTAACCGTGTTGCCAAGGTCTTTTGGCAATGTCTGTATTGAGAGGCTACCCAAATCATTTCCTAGCAGTCCTGCGGCATCAATCTCTACATTGATGACCGACCCCTTGCCGATAAAGTCAGCAGCAAACAAACTCGAGGGCTTATGATAGAGCTGGTAGGGTGCATCGATCTGAACGATTTTCCCTTTATTTAATAACGCGATTTTATCGGCCATAGCAAAGGCCTCATCCTGATCATGGGTAACCATAAGTGCGGTCACCTTGTTTTCCTTAAGTAGGGTGCGCACTTCAGCAGCAAGTTGCGTTCTCAGTTCGGCGTCTAGGTTTGAAAAGGGCTCGTCGAGTAAAAGAATTTTCGGGTTGGGCGCTAGAGCTCGAGCCAGAGCGACACGCTGTTGTTGCCCGCCTGATAATTCATGAGGAAATTTCTCTGCAGAATTAGTCAAACTCACCAGTGCTAGCATGTCGTTAATACGTTCATCTCGTTGCTTTGCGGGTATCTTACTTAACCCAAAGCCAATATTTTTCCTGACGCTAAGATGTGGGAAAAGAGCAAAATCTTGAAATACCATACCGACTTCGCGATCTTCAGGAGGCTGAGTATATTTAGCGTTACTAATCGATTCTCCGTGCAGGCTTACATTACCCTCAGTGACCGGCTCAAAACCTGCAATGGCTCTTAGGAGTGTAGTTTTACCACACCCCGAAGGACCCAATAAGCAACCTATTTCACCCTCGGCAAGAGAAAAGGAGGCCTTTGATATTGCGGTTACATTGCTATAGGCAACGGTAACCTCACTTATAATAAGTTGATTATTCATGACTTGCTCGTTCATTTAGAATACTTTTTGTAATTAATAGCACGGGTAAGAGACCAATGACAATAATCGCTAGAGCTGGCAGAGCTGCATCAACAAGCCGCTCATCAGATGCTAACTCATAGGTGCGAACTGCTAGAGTATTGAAGTTAAACGGCCTCAGAATAAGCGTAGTTGGCAGCTCCTTCAAGACGTCGACAAACACTAGTAGCGCGGCAGTTAATAGACTGCTTCGCAGAATAGGGAGATGCACCCGTTTTAGTACTTGTCCAGGGCCCGCCCCAAGAGAGCGTGCCGACTCATCTATGCTCGGCTTTATAGCGCTCAACCCTGATTCTACAGTATTTAAAGAGACAGAAAGAAAACGGACGACATAGGCGAACACGAGGATACCAATGGTTCCACTTAATAGCAGTCCAGTTGGGATGTCGAACCAAGCTCTGCTTAAAAAATCTATTTTATTGTCCAGCCATGCCACAGGGATTAGCACACCCACAGCGATGACGGTACCAGGTACAGCATACCCAAGGCTCGCTATACCCACTGCGCCAAGTTCTAAACGCGAATTAAAAACGCGTTTGGTGTAGGCCAAAAATGTCGCCACTACCACGCAACAAATTGCAGCAATTGCGGCAAGGGAGAAACTATTAAGGAGTAAGCTTAAAAATGCACCATTAAGGTTTTCTTGCCAGCGACTAGACGCCCATATCACGAGTTGAGTAGCGGGTATTACAAAGCCTAGGCCTACGATAAAACATCCGGTTAATAACGCAGTGTAGGCGTGCCAACCTTTAAGTTGCATACGCACCAATTTTTTGTTCGCAGAATTATGGTGGAAGCGCAAACGCTGCCTAGACCATCGCTCTGCCATGATAAGAGCAAATACAAATAGTAACAAAAAGGCACATAGCTGGGCAGCGGTGGTTAATTCACCTAGCCCGTACCAAGTTCGGAAGATGCCCGTTGTAAAGGCGCTAACGCCGAAATAGGCAACAGTACCGTAGTCGGCTAGCGTTTCCATTAAAGCGAGACTAACGCCCGCCACTATTGCTGGTCGAGACATGGGGATCGCTACTGAGAAAAACGTCTGCCAAGACTTTTTGCCGAGATTGCGACTGGCTTCTAGTACCGCGGTAGACTGTTCTAAAAAAGCGATTCGAACCAACATATAAACATAGGGATAAAGCACCAACGAGAGCATACAAATAGCACCGCCCAGAGAGCGAACCTGAGGGAAGTAATAGTCACCGTAGCCCCAATCAAATGTTGTTCTAAGAGTACTTTGAATGGGCCCAGCAAAATCTAATATGCCAGTGTAGGTATAAGCAATAATGTAGGCGGGCATTGCCATAGGCAATAGAAAGGCCCAAGATAATATTTTACGGCCTGGGAAGTCACACATTGCGGTCAACCAGGCGGCACTGACGCCTAAAATTAGCGTGCCAAAGCCGACGCCAACCATAAGGAGTAAGGAGTTGCTAATGTAATCAATTAGTACAGTATCAGCGAGGTGCTGCCATGTACTTGAGAACGGCTGGCTAAGGCTAGCAATAATAACCAAGACCGGTATTGCAACAATGACCGTCACAATTAACAGGCCTAACCGCCAACTTCTCCCTGAATATTGGTTAGCGAATTTAAAGCCTGAGATTGCTGACTTTATTTCCAACCAGCACGATCCATTGCCATGATAGCGTCAGCATTATATTGACCTAACTTACCCACATTTAGCTGGTCAGCTGTAAAAGGGCCCCATGCACTTAATGTTTTACTGACCTCAACTTCAGGCCGCACTGGAAACTCATTGTTTGTCTCACCATACCATCGCTGGCTTTCATCGTTAGCCAAAAAAACCAGTAGTCCTTTAGCTGACTCTAGGTTTTTTGCCGATTGCGTGATACCTGCTCCGGATATATTAATATGAGTGCCGCGATCTCTTTGGTTTGGCCAAAATAAATTAACTTTTGAGGCAGCCTCTTGCTGTCCTTTATCATCAGAGTTGATCATTCCTCCGAGGTAGTAGCTATTAACAATTGCAACGTCGCATTGTCCTGCAGCAACGGCTTTGATCTGATCTCGATCACCACCTGCAGGGGCGCGAGCAAAATTAGCAACAAAACCCTTTAGCCAGACTTCTGTTTTCTCCATACCCTGGGAGGCGATCATGCCTGCTACTAAAGATTGGTTATAGATATTGCTTGATGAGCGAATACATAGTTTGCCTTGCCAAGACGGATCTGAAAGCGCCTCATAGGTGCTTAATTCAGAGCCATTAACACGCTCCGGTGCATAAATAATGACGCGTGCGCGAATACTTAAGCCATACCATTGATTCTCGGTACTTCTAAGATGAGCAGGTATAGCCAGGTTAAGTTTCTCTGAAGAAATCGGTCTTAAAACACCGGCTTTTTGGGCCCGATAAAGACGACCCGCATCAACGGTTAGTAATACATCTGCAGGCGAGTTAAATCCTTCACTTTTTAGCCGAGTCAGCAGTGCATCGCCCTTACCCGTCACCAAATTTACCTTAGTGCCGGTGAGAATGGTAAAACGATCAAGTAAAGGTTTGATTAACGACTCTTGGCGTGCAGAGTAAATATTCAACTCATCGCCGTACGATAAAGTCGGAGCGATTACAAAAGCCAAAAGCGGGAAAACTACTCCAAGCGCAGCATTTAGAAGGGCTGATCGTCGGGGCATTACAACATCCTGTCAAAAACTATATGAGAACGGTTATTATTATCATTTAAGTAAAAAAAGCAAGCAACCCTTGCTGATTAGTATGGATTCCTCTGGTAGTCTTACAGAATTGATCAAGGAGTGGTTTGAATGAGTCATTTTTGGACGGTTGGGGTTCTTCGTTTTGTGCCGAGCTTTTTTGTTATCGCAGTATGCGTGGGTATTTATAGCTATCCTGGAGGTAATATTCATGACGCTGACCAAATTGGTTATTCTTTGGCTAACAATTTTTTAAGCGATCTGGGGGGTTACCAATCTCATTCTGGAGACGTTAATTTTATTGCATCGTTCTTTTTTAATGTCGGTATGTTTCTATTTGCAGCGGTTGGGATCGGTTTTTTGTATGTGCCTGCATTGTTTAGAGAAGATAGGGTCAATTATCGCTTGGCTCTAGCGGGCTCCGCGCTATTTTTCTTGGGCACGGGTTTTTTTGCTGGAGTAGGGCTCACACCCTATGATCTGTATCTTGATTTACATGTTTTTTTTGCAATAAATGCCTTTAGATTTCTTGTTCCTGCATCTCTGCTTTATTTTATTGTGTTATTGCGTAGTTCGGTAGCCAATCGTTTTGCTCTGGTTACGGGTGTCTATTTGGTTTGTGTTGTGGCTTATGTTGTCTATCAAATAATGGGTGGAAACCCCTTCGATAGTGCAGAAGAAATGGTTAGGCAGGCAAGCATTCAAAAGCTAATTGTTATCGCTAGTGTTGTCAGTGTTTTTTCGTTGAGTTTTGCTTTCGAGCATCAGGCACGGTTGCAGACTACTCACTAAAGGCTGTGAACCCAAAAGCACAGCGAGCGACGTGGGCGTTTTATTTGCGCTTGAGTACGCGCATTAATTCCTGAATCTTTGTATCGACATCTTTTTGGGATTGAAGTGAAAGGGTCACACATTCTTGAATATGTTTTTCGAGAATTTTATTCTCTACGGTCGTTATGGCTGACTTTGCAGCCCTCAGTTGATCAAGTATATCGATACAATATTGTCCCTCATCGACCATCCTAGCGACGCCGTTAATTTGGCCGCTGATGCGGTTCAAATTAGGTATAAGTGGCTTATGACATGATGATTTCATAGGGGATCCTTGGCTTAGATTATCAGTGGGACAACGTAGGTGAAAAAGCTCGCAAAAGCGAAAATACCCGTTGATATGAAATAGAGCCTTTGCGATCGGCGTCGGGTTTCCATGCAAACTCTGCCTAGTTCCGGGTCTATAGGGCAGGGCAGTCTAGCCGTGCGGTAGTTAATAATTCCTGCGACCACGACCATAAGGAAAGCAAAAGTACTGATCGGCACCTTGTACTGCGACAGAGTGACCAAGAAGGGGAAGGCGCTGACTAGACTGGCAAAGCTTGCGCCTGCCCCCAAGCTTACAAATAATGCAGGCAAAGCACAGCATATCAACGTTGAGGTGGAGGCGAATAAAGAGAAAAAGTTGGTTTTTTGTACCTGTAGGTGATTATCTTGCATCTTATTTCCCGACAATCTGTATATCAGTAGTATTGAGGCCATTGTTAAGGATCTTCTTTCTAATATCTGCGCTATCAATATCATCAGCCACAGGGAAAGCTAACAACACTTTACCGGAAGCCAAATCGACATCTATTTTACTAACACGCTTGTCTTTACCAAAGGTTTTTTCAATGCCTCGAGCACAAAAGTCACACACCATCCCTTGAACACTGACAACGGCAACGGCGTTATTGTCTATACCGATCATAAACGTATCAAATCGTTGTGCATCAACATCGATATTTTTGCCATTGACCATTTCATTGTGAATATGACCTTCATGTGAATGCATGCTGTCCATATCGTGCTGCTCATGGTGCCCAGCATAAATAGCTGTAGACGATATAAGTAGGCTCAATAATAATAAATTTTTCATAATTTTCTCTTCTCTTGGTTAATGATTAGAACCGGTACATTAGATGTACGTCCCAATCAGTTTTTTTGTGATAGCTCATTTCAATCAGCGCACCGCCTTTAAACAGCCTTAGTACTGGGTAGGTGATTCGTTTGTTGCCTAAATCATTTTTCTTTGTTTCAACCATAAGCCATGTATGAAGGTCGCCATAGTCGCCCAGATAAGGCGCAACACCAACTTTGACTGACTGTTCGAACATAACATAGCCGGCACCCGAAGACTGCTTAACTGAGAAGCTAGTAAAGAGTCGTCTTGTCTCCCAATCACCGGCCAGCGAATAAAAATGGTTGTTGCTGTCATTTAGACCAACGCCTGTCTTAAGGTATAGGTTGCGCTGAGATTTTGCGGTGTTTTTACGGTTTATCAGGTAGGTAAATCTGGCTGAGGGAAAGTATTCGTTGCTGACTTTGTCTCTCTGATAGTCCAGACCTACAGAGTAGTTAATATTTGGTGTGTAGTGCCAGTAGATATTGTCTGTCAGAGAGCCGGAGTTGGCCATTAGAGTATGCCCGCCGACATAGGAAATGGGCCTTGAAAAGCAGGCTGAAGACAATAGTACGCATAGAATAATAATTAGGACTCTCATACCCCCCTAGGGTATAGGTTTGAGTTTTTTTGTCAATCCTTTTTTGGTGAAGTATTACGGACAAAAAAAAGGGTGCCAATTGGCACCCTTTTTAGTGGACTTTAGGTCAGGCCGTAAGACCTGACCTAAACTTCTAAACATTCATTACGAATTAATTAGAAGTTGTATCCAGCCTTCATGTACCAGTAAGCACCTTCGATACCCATTGGCGAAGTCTCGTAGTAGATTGCGCCAAGTACGTTACCTGGTACGCCTTCTGCTACCGCGCCAGCTGAGCCTTCAATGCGCTCTGCTTTTTGATCAAAGAGGTTCTGAGCACCAACAGACACGTTGAAGTTATCAGTGAGGTTGTAAGTCACTTCTACGTCAACTGTCATAGCTGAATCAGCGTCAGTACCAAACCAGTCAGCGTGCACTGCATAGTACTCACCGAAGTAGTTAGCACGAACAAATGCGCTCAGATCTTCCCAGTTCTGGTTCATAGTGAAAGTTGCACGATGATTCGGCAGACCTTCCTCTAAACGCTTCACTTTGCTATCGCTAGTGACAGAACCTTGATCAGAAACTTCAGTATCAGTGTAGTTATACGCTGCGCTAAAGTCAGTTGAACCGCCCATAAGGTTAGTGCTGTAAGTTGCTACAACGTCTAATCCTGAAGTTTCAGTGTTGAAATCATTAGTGAAGTAGTTCACTTCACCGATCAACTCTGGGTTAGGAACGCCAGCAGCGCCCATAGCAGCTCGTTGAGCATCAGTAGGTGCAGCATTACTAGTCAGAGCAATACGATCGTCTACTTCAATGTTGAACCAGTCAGCCGTTAACTCAACTTCACCTAGAGTAGCGACAACACCAAATGCAAAGCTTGTAGATTCTTCTGGCTGCAGATTACCTGCGCCCAGCTTGAAGCTTGGTAGCGTTTGCGCTTGAGTCAATTGACCGTCTACTAGAGTAGTCTGAGTGTTAACTACGTTAGCCTGGCCCTGAGTTGGAGCTCGGAAACCAGTACTGTGAGATCCACGCAGTGCAACGTTATCAGTTAACTGAAGGTTAAAGGCTAACTTATAGTTAGTGGTGTCACCGAAGGTTGTGTAGTCTTCGTAACGAACCGCACCCTGAACTAATAGATTGTCAGAGACTTGGTTTGAAACATCAACATACATTGCATAGTTACGACGAGAGAACGCACCGGCTGAATCAGGTGAGAAACCTGCAAAACCGTGAGAACCTACGTTGAAACCTTGGGCTGCATATTTTCCTGCTTTCCAAGAAGCTTCTTCGCCTGAGATTACAGAGAAAGTAGTTTCGCGCCATTCAGCACCATAACCAACGCTCATAGAACCGTATTCCTTCGACATATCTAAATTGAAGGTCTTGGCTAGCTGAATATAGCTACCCGTAGAAAAGTCACGTGGAGAGTCAGGACCCATAGATGGGTTAAAGGTGTTGTTCAAACCAAATGAAGCTTCGTTACGACCAACCGAACCACTAACGTCATAGCCAGTACCGGCCATTGGTCCTGAGGCAATCTCACCGCTTCTTCCCATAGTGAAAGATGAGTCAGTGATGTTGCCGGTGAAGCGAGGTGTATAGCCACCAGGTGCTGCTTGGTTAAGAATGTAGCAATTGGGATCTGCGATTACTGCATCACGACCCGCATAATCAGAAGGCGCAAGCGCTGTTGGACAGTTGCCAGACATATCGCCTGTAACGTCAGCAATCAGACGAGAGCCATCACCTTTAGTGAATACGCCACCACGACCATCAGGATTACGGAAGTAGAAGCCGCCATCGATGTCGCGCTCAGAATAGTTACCGAAGGCGTACGCTTTTGCGCCGTTGCCAAGGTCTAAACCAGAGTTAAAGAAGAAAGTCACATCATCATCGATGATCGGTGCACCCCAGATTTGAGCAGGAAGAGTTACAGACGTATTACCTGCGTCGATAAGAGCCTGTGCGTCTGGACGCTGAACACTGCGTGAAGTTGCATCATTCTCTTTCATTTGGAAGCTAAGGTTGATAAAACCAGCGTCAGTCAATGGCATACCAATTTTGCCAGCTACAACTGTGCTTGCGCCATCACCCTTGCTGTACTCGCCTTGCTTAATAGTCAAGCTTCCACCTTCAGATGAATCATCTAAGATAAAGTTGATTACGCCAGCAACGGCATCAGAACCATACTGTGCCGCAGCACCATCACGCAGAATCTCAACACGCTTAAGAGCGATACTTGGAATTACAGAGATATCTGGACCCTGTGAACCATCATTAACACCACCGCCCTGAAAGGCAATAACTGATGCACGGTGACGACGCTTGCCGTTAACCATGACCAATGTGCTGTCTGAAGATAGACCACGCAAGTTAGCAGGACGAATCATACTGGCTGCATCACTGATAGGCTGTAAGTGAACGTTTAACGAAGGAACAGCGCTTTGAAGTTGCATAAGAAGGTCATTGCTGCCTGCTTTACCAAGTTCTTCGGCGTTGATTACATCAACAGGTACTGGTGAATCGCCTACAGAGCGAGGTGCTCCGCGAGATCCTATTACAACGACCTCTTCTAGCGTCGCGTCGGCGGCAGTTGCCACTGTTGGTAGCGCAATGCCACCAGCAATGATTGCTGCTGCAATCGTGTTTATTTTCCAAATATTAACAGTTTTCATAGTTCTCCCCTAGAGAAATTGATAACAACATTTTGTTGATTTCTGAATTAATCGTGCTCCATAGGTAAACACCTACGTCATACAACGCACGATTTGGGCACAGTAGCATAAGAATGCTCTAAAATCTGAATATTCGAGATGAAAACCACTGGAAAAGCATAAATTTACGATTTTAGGGGCTTTGTCGATCCCAAATTGCTCTGCAGAGCTTATCTGTGGTGATTAATTGTTAATTATGAACTACCGCCCCCATTAGATGTTATGCCTAATTAGCTACAGTGGATTATGGATAGGGATTTTTGTCATTGATACTGGCATGATAGTGTTGAGTGATCATTGTATTTTGATCTTAAACGGTACGCAGAAAGTGAGTGCTAGATTGGACATAGATAATAGATATATGACTAGAGCGCTTGAGCTAGCGCAGAAGGCTGCCGAGGCTGGTGAGGTCCCTGTGGGTGCGGTGGTTGTGAAAGATGGAGAGGTCGTCGGAGAGGGTTTCAACCAGCCTATTTCTTGCGCTGATCCCACAGCTCACGCTGAAATCATTGCCATGCGTAATGCGGCCACTTTTTTGAACAACTATAGACTCACAGATTGTGACCTCTATGTCACTATAGAACCGTGCACTATGTGTGTGGGCGCTATGGTCCATGCGCGTATCAAACGAATTATTTTTGGTGCCGCTGAACCTCGGGCGGGGGCTTTGCAAAGCCAATTGCAGTTAATGGATGGTGATTATTACAATCATATTATCGACTGGCATGGGGGTGTTCTATCTGACCACTGCGGTGCGGTTATGCGGGATTTTTTCCGCGAGAAAAGAAAGTAAATCAATGGACGTAATATTAAATCGACGGAAGGCTGCTGGGTTCCCATTCAGGCTGGCCTAAGACGTCGTTTGTTTTCTCTGAAGGAAGATCTTTTACATGCAGAGAATGAAGGGCTAGGTAATTCCTATAGTATTGGATGTTGTCGACGTAGAGCACTGGCTCAGCTCCCCTGGCATAACCATACTTTAGGGTTGAATAGAATTTCTTTTTGCTGAGCAACGGCAAAGATTGCCTGACATCACTCCATAAATCTGGATTTTTACCTCCTCGCTGAGTCAAAATACGTGCATCTTCTAGATGCCCAAAACCCACATTATAGGCGGCTAAGGCAAGTAAGGTGCGATCGGGTTCGTTGATTCTAACGGGCAGTCGACCTCGTAACTTTGCAAGATAAGCAGCCCCACCTTTAATGCTCTGCTCACCGTCAAGTCGATTAGAAACCCCCATTTCCTTAGCGGTATCCAATGTAAGCATCATTAAACCTCGAACACCGGTGGGTGACTTTGCTCTGGGGTCCCAATGGGATTCCTGATAAGCCACTGCTGCGAGCAAGTGCCAGTCAAGATTGTTCTTTTCGGCATTTTCTCGAAACAAAGGTTCATAGGTTGGCAGGCGCTTAGCGACTAATTTGCCAAGGCGTTTTGAGTCCGCGACAGAAAAATTATTACTTTGAGCTAAGAGCTGCTGCTTTAATGATTCCATTTTACCCGTCGATATATAGACAGCCAGAAATTTGTTGGCTGCATTAAGCAACGACCCATCCTCATGTGAGGGAAATGCCCAAGCTACCATCTGTGGTTTTGAAATATCTAGAGCAAGTCCAGCGTTGGGGTAGATATGGCGGTTAACCAAATAGGCGATTGAATCCACGACGGTATAGTTGATCTCCCCAGTATGGACCATTCGAATCAGGTCGCTCATTTCAATTTCATCTTGCTCTTGCCACCTGAGTTGAGGGATATCTATGCTTAATCTTTTAAGTTGCTCGCTGTGGGATGAGCTAGTGACAACCACTAGTTCACCGTCTATATCTGACAATGATTTTGGTTTCGGAGTTCCTCGTCGATACAGCAGTTGCTGAGTAACCTCTAAATAGGGGTCTGAAAACATAAGGGATCGGCTGCGTTTTGCGGTGGGGACTAAATTTGCAGCCGCAAAGTCACCTTGAGGTCCGCCCACGGCGACAAGTAAATTGCGAAGGCTCTGCTTTGGTTGAACTCGCAAGTTAACACCTAGGCTATCGGCAAAGGCTTTAGCGATTAAATAGTCAAAGCCATTTCGGCCCCTTCCGTCTTCAAAATAAGTGGTAGGTCCGGGAATGGTGAGCATAACCAGCTCACCATTTTTTTGTACTCTCTTTAAATCTGTTATTTGTTGACTGCTGGAAAAATAAAAGATGATAGCAAGCGCAAGCACAACCAAAACTGAGCGGTTGCGTATTCTCCTGACTTTTTTTGATCGTTGACGCATCACTTTTCTGTCTGTGTCCCCAAGAATTACCTGATGTCGGGATAGAAATAACAAACGATAGACAATAATTGTACATTATTTGCTAAATTCAATCTGCCAAAAGGTTCATTTTTCCGTTAGAATGCGAACTTCCCAACCGTGATGATTTCGAGATCCAAATTAATGATGATTCTCTCTGGCGCATCTTCTCTCTCTGCGTTTCGGCGACAAAAATTACTATATAAACTGCAATCTGCAGTACCCTTAGTGACTTCGGTAAGCGCTGAATACATTCACATTGCTGACCTGAATGAGCCGTTGACCTCGGATGAGTCTAAAACCCTTGAAGCCCTTCTTCAGTATGGGCCTAAAGAGCAAGACGTTGATAAAGCTGGGGTGCTGTTATTGGTGGTTCCACGCCCGGGAACCATATCGCCATGGTCTAGTAAAGCGACCGATATTGTTCATAACTGTGGTTTAAAAAATGTGCTGAGGGTGGAGCGAGGAATTGCCTATTACCTCCAGGCTGATACGTCTCTCTCGGATAACCAGTTAATGATATTGGGTGAATTACTCAGCGATCGCATGGTGGAAGCTGTCCTAACTGATTTTGCTCAAGCTGAATCTTTGTTTTCGCATGAACAGCCGGCTCCGGTTAGCGTGGTTGACGTGTTAGATGGGGGTGCCGAAACGCTACGTTTAGCTAATGTTAGCTTAGGCTTGGCGTTGGCTGATGATGAAGTGGATTACTTGGTGGCAAGTTTTCGCGACTTGGGGCGCAATCCTTCTGATGCCGAATTAATGATGTTTGCTCAGGCGAATTCTGAGCATTGTAGACACAAGATTTTCAATGCGAGTTGGACAATTGACGGCGTTGATCAGCAGCATTCGTTGTTCGGTATGATTCGCAATACTAATGCTGTTAATGGCGATAACGTTTTATCGGCCTATTCTGACAATGCGGCCGTGGTTGCTGGTAGTCAGGGCGGGCGTTTCTATCCTGATCCAGTGACTAAACAGTATGGTTACAGCCAAGAGCCTGTCCACCTTTTGATGAAAGTAGAAACGCACAATCATCCTACGGCAATATCCCCTTATTCTGGCGCCGGAACAGGCTCAGGCGGCGAAATTCGTGATGAAGGCGCAGTGGGCAGGGGTTCTAAGCCAAAGGTTGGGTTAGTTGGGTTTAGTGTATCCAACCTCCAAATTCCAGACTACATTCAGCCGTGGGAGACTGACTACGGGAAGCCGAATAGAATTGTGTCTGCCTTAGATATTATGACGGAAGGCCCTATTGGCGGAGCGGCGTTTAATAATGAATTTGGACGTCCGAATATATGCGGCTATTTTAGAACCTTTGAAATTGACTTTGCGGGTGAGCGCCGTGGGTACCATAAGCCAATAATGATTGCAGGCGGTTATGGCAATATTCGAGAGGACCATGTTGATAAGCCAGAATTTAAGCCGGGCGCGCAATTAGTCGTATTAGGTGGTCCTGCTATGTTGATCGGTCTGGGTGGTGGTGCGGCGTCTTCCATGACCACAGGCAGCAGTTCTGCCGATTTAGATTTTGCTTCGGTGCAGCGTCAAAATCCGGAAATTGAGCGACGTTGTCAAGAAGTCATTGACGCCTGTTGGCAGTTGGGAGATATCAATCCCATAGCCTTTATTCACGATGTCGGCGCTGGTGGTTTATCCAATGCGCTGCCCGAATTAGTGAAAGATGGCGGCACTGGCGGTCGCTTTAATCTAAGAGCCGTACCCAATGATGAGCCGGGCATGTCGCCGGTTGAAATATGGTGTAACGAAGCCCAGGAGCGTTATGTCTTGGCGGTAATGCCAGATGACTTGACTCGGTTTATCGCCATTTGTGAGCGTGAGAGGTGTCCGTTCGCGGTGGTCGGTGAGGCCACAGAAGATAAAAGCATCACCGTAGTTGATGAGCATTTTGGCGACAAGCCTGTCGATTTACCGATGTCTATCTTATTTGGTAAGACCCCTAAAATGCATCGTAGCGCCGTAAAGCTGGATCAATTTGGTCCCGATTTTACCGCAGAGGGAATTGATATTGGTGAGGCCGTATTCCGTGTCTTACGCCACCCAACGGTTGCAAGTAAAAGCTTTTTAATCACCATTGGTGATAGAACGGTTAGTGGCATGGTGGCAAGAGATCAAATGGTGGGTCCTTGGCAGGTGCCTGTTGCTGACTGTGCCGTAACCACTTTGACCTATGATAGTAATGCCGGAGAAGCTATGGCTATGGGCGAGCGAACGCCGCTAGCATTAGTTAGTGGCCCTGCATCTGGGCGGATGGCAATTGGTGAGGCCTTGACGAACATATGCGCTGCCCGTATTGGTGATATAAAAGACATTAAACTGTCGGCAAATTGGATGTGTGCTGCAGGGTCTCCTGGAGAAGATGAAAAGTTATTCCGAACCGTTGAAGCGGTTGGGATGGATCTCTGTCCCAAACTAGGTATTACAATTCCAGTGGGTAAAGACTCGATGTCTATGCGCACGGCATGGCAAGATGATGGTGAAGATAAATCTGTCACCTCGCCAATGTCGTTAATCATCACTGGATTTTCTCCGGTGTTAGATGTGCGAAAGACATTAACGCCTCAATTGGCTACTGACGTTGGTGATACACAGTTGTTATTGATTGATCTGGGTCAGGGGGCTAACCGGTTAGGTGGTTCGATACTGGCGCAGGTATATTCTGAATTTGGCAACTCGGTACCTGATGTAGATGATCCTGATGCACTGTTAGGCTTCTTTAATGTCATGCAGGCTTCAATGGAGCAGGGCGACATACTGGCCTATCACGACCGATCTGACGGTGGTCTGGTGGCAACATTGGTTGAAATGAGCTTTGCGGGTCATGTAGGTATAACGGTCGATATCAGTGATGACTTACTTGGGGTAAATGCTAACCTTAATGCGGCCTTGTTCAGTGAAGAGTTAGGTGCAGTCATTCAAGTTAAGTCTGATTTAAGTGATGAGATTGTTGAGCGGTTTTCTGTAGTCGGTGTGACTGTGCATAAAGTGGGTTGTTTGAATAGCACAGACACTATCGAATTTAATCATAACGGCGAAACTCTGTTTAGTGATGAGCGCACTGTGTTGCAGGCTGCTTGGAGTGAGACGTCGCACAAGGTTGCGGTTTTACGCGACAATGCGGAGTGCGCAGACCAAGAGTTCGCAAGAGTTTCTGCTCCTGATCCGGGTCTTTCGGCCGACCTAAGCTTTGATCCCAATGACGATGTCGCAGCGCCTTATATCCTTAAAGGAGTAAGGCCATCCATTGCTATCGTGCGAGAGCAGGGAGTTAATAGTCAAATGGAAATGGCAGCGGCGTTTGATCGTGCAGGTTTTACGGCGGTAGATGTCCATATGAGTGATTTATTAGCGGGGCGTAAGTCACTTGATGAGTTCTCCGGTCTAGTTGCCTGTGGAGGATTCTCCTATGGTGATGTACTCGGGGCAGGAGAAGGTTGGGCTAAAACAGTATTGTTTAATAGTCAACTTCGCGATCAATTTGAGGGATTTTTCCATCGTCCTAATACTTTTAGTCTGGGTGTCTGTAATGGTTGTCAAATGCTAAGTAATTTAAAGTCTTTGGTTCCCGGGGCAGAACGCTGGCCTCGGTTTGTGCGTAACCAATCAGAGCAATTTGAAGCCCGCTTATCCCTGGTGCGAGTTGAGAAATCACCGTCGATATTACTGCGTGACATGGCCGGGTCAGTGTTGCCAATTGCTGTATCCCATGGTGAAGGGCGCGCTGAATTTGCTTCGAGCAATGCCCGTATGGACTTGCAAGGTAGCGATCAAATCGCTATGCGGTTTCTGGAAAATAATTTAGAGGTGGCTGCTCGATATCCGGCAAACCCTAATGGATCACCCGATGGCATTACAGGGGTTACTTCAGTGGATGGTCGAGTGACCCTATTAATGCCTCACCCTGAAAGAGTATTCAGAACGGTCCTTAATTCATGGCATCCGCCAGAATGGGGCGAAGATAGTGGCTGGATGCGTCTCTTTAGAAATGCGCGCACATTTGTCGATTAAAATTGTAGTGTAAGATAATTGATAACCAGATGCCGATATAGGGATATCAGGATATGAACAAACTTCAAAACGAAACTGAATTGGTTAAAAAGGCTCTTCAAATAGGGGCCGTTTATGCCAAAAAAAGAGCTTACGGCGAGATTGAGAGTCAAGACTCGATCAAGCTAAAGGTAGAGTTTATTTATCGCGTTCTTACTGAGGATAAGTTAATCCAGCCTCTTGCCAAAGATCAGATTAATGACCCTAATATGCGTCACAAACTAGCCTTGTGGATATCTCGCCAACTGCCTCCTAACCATCCCTTGCTGAAATAGCCGAGGCTAAAGAAGTTGCTTGATCTTAGAGCTTTCAATGTCATTTAAATCACTTGGAAAGGCTCAGATTGTGCTATTCTCCGTCCTGAGTTGACTAGGCAGTCGCTGTGTTGAATTCTCCGATATTCGCTTGCGTTTATCAGGGAGCATCGCAGAGGAAAGTCCGGGCTCCAAAGGGTAGAGTGCCAGGTAACACCTGGGGGGCGAAAGCCTACGGAAAGTGCCGCAGAGAGCAGACCGCCGATGGTTCGTTCGCGAACACAGGTAAGGGTGAAAGGGTGTGGTAAGAGCGCACCGCGCTGCTGGTAACAGTGGTGGCAGGGTAAACCCCACTCGGAGCAAGACCAAATAGGTTTCCATATGGCGCGACCCGCGTTGGGAACGGGTAGGTTGCTTGAGGCAAGCGGCGACGTTTGTCCCAGATGAATGACTGTCCACGACAGAACCCGGCTTATCGGTCGACTCACTTATTTAATATGCTTAGACGCAGAAAGGCCGGCAATTTTTTGTCGGCCTTTCTGTTATTGCTGTAAATATAAATTTTCCGGCCTCAGTCTTGTTTTTTTATTCTTTTTTAATATAAAAGATTTAATCTATTAATGTAAATTGTTCTTAAAAAATAGCATATCTAGAAGTTACTTTAAGTTGTAGCCTTACCATCCTGTTTTATAGCGCTAATTATTTCCACCTCAGCCTAGGCTATATTGAAATTGTCTAATATAGATGGAACCTACTGATTTTACTAAGTTTTTACCCTGAAACACTCCTTGACATCATCGCTCGCTATGCATAATGTTCACATATGGCTAAAAGTGGTGAAAAGTGGGTAATATAAGTCATTTAGTGGCGAGGGACGGGTAAAAGTGTTTAGAGGTAGTGATCCAATCAATATGGATACAAAGGGTCGGATGGCAATTCCGACTCGTTACCGTGGCGTGCTCACAGATATGTGTTCTGGGGACCTCGTTATCACCATAGACATGAAGTCCACCTGTTTAACCCTATCACCCTTACCTGAGTGGAAAAAATTCGAAGAGAAAGTGGCGGCTTTGCCTGCGCTTGATGATCTTGGTGAGATGCTGAGTCGTTTTGTTGTTGGCCAGGCCAAAGATTTGCAGCTAGATGGAAGTGGACGGATCTTGATTCCGTCAGAGCTGCGTGAATATGCCGAACTTGAGAAAAAAACTATTTTAGTGGGTCGTACGCAGCGACTGGAAATATGGTCTGAAGACAATTGGAATACTGAGCGCGAGAGGTCTCAGGAAAACTATCGAGGCATGTTGCTTGATAGAGACAATATGTCTGATGCCCTTAGAAACCTATCTTGGTAAGGAAGACGTCCATGGCGACTGAGCACAGGACTGTTTTATTAAAAGAAGCTGTTGAGGCGTTGATGGTTGACGTTAATGGTTTTTATATTGACGGCACATTTGGGCGTGGTGGCCATACTGCAGAATTACTTTCCTGTTTATCCGAAAAGGCGGTCGTTTGGGCAATTGATAAAGATCCTCAGGCAATTGCTGAGGGGCAGGTGCAGTTTCAGAAAGATGAGCGGTTAAAGTTTGTTCATGGCAGTTTCGCTGATTTAACAACTGTCTTAAGTGCTGAAGGTAAGGTTGGCGAATTATCGGGCGTGCTTCTTGATCTTGGCGTGTCATCCCCTCAATTAGATGAGGCAGAGCGAGGGTTTAGTTTTATGCGAGACGGCCCCTTGGATATGCGAATGGATACCAGTCGGGGTTTGTCGGCGGCTGATTGGATTGCGACTGCGGACGAGAAAGATATTGCGCAGGTGATTAAAGAGTATGGCGAGGAGCGGTTTGCTCGCCGGATGGCAAGTGCAGTGGTTCGTGAGCGTGAGAAGACGCCAATCACCCGTACTGTCCAGTTGGCTGGAATATTAGCTGCAGCTCACCCGGCTTGGGAGAGAGGAAGGCATCCAGCAACCAAAGCGTTTCAGGCTATTAGGATTTTTATTAATAGAGAACTGGAAGATTTAGAGTCGCTGCTCAGCCAAATCATTGATGCACTAAAGGTGGGTGGTCGGTTGGTTGTTATTAGCTTCCACTCTTTAGAAGATCGGCGCGTTAAGCGATTTATCCGCGATCAAGAACGTGGGATCAAATTACCGAAAAATCTGCCGGTAAGAGATGTTGAGCGTGGGGTGAGACTTAAAAAAGTGGGCAAGGCCATTAAGCCTCAGCTCTCTGAGGTTGATGAGAATATTAGGTCGCGCAGCGCGGTAATGCGAATTGCTGAGCGAGTAGCCTGATATGAATGCTGATGCGGCGATGTCGTCATTCCCGCACTCGCTAAAGATAGCCGTACTTTGGGTGATGGTTGTTATAAGTGGATTATCTGTAGCCTATGTGAGCCACCTGTGCCGTGAAAAGTATGGGCAGCTTATGGTAATGGAGAGAGATGCGAATCAGATGCAAGTGGATTATGGCAAGTATTTACTCGAGCAAAGTGCTTGGGGCTCGCTGCAGCGTATTGAGGTATCCGCTATTGCTGAGCTTAACATGCGTAGTCCTAAGCCCGAAGAGATTGTGATTGTGCGTATACCTTAATAGGTGTGTTTAGATCAATGTTAAGTGGTTTTTTAATAGAAAGGTAAAGTAAAAAAGTGGCCAAAAAATCGGTGAATGCAGTTATACCGCGATGGCGTTACTATTTAGTAATGCTTTCTCTGGTCTCTCTGCCTCTGATACTTTTGGCTAAAGTCGCGCAGCTACAGATTATTCCAAATGAAACGCGTGGCGTCGATTTCCTACAAACCCAAGGCGACAATCGTTCAATCCGCAGGGTGGTCGTCCCGGCATATCGTGGCCTTATCACTGATAGAAATGGCGAACCTCTTGCTATTAGTACTCCAGTCACTGCCATATCCGTAAACCCCCAGCAGATCCGTGAGCAGGACATTGACAGGCTCTCGGTAGCTATGAATACGCCAGCGGCTCAGCTCCGGGCTCGCTTAAAGCGTTACCGCAATAAGTCATTTATGTATTTAGCGCGTCAACTACCCACTGAGCAGGCCGAGAGAATTTTAGACCTAGGTATTACGGGTATTTCAGGGAGGAGGGAATATAAACGATTCTATCCTGCCGGAGAGGTTACCGCTCAGTTAGTTGGTTTCACCGATATTAATGATAGCGGCCAAGAAGGTATGGAACTTGCCTATGATACCTGGCTGACGGGCGAGCCCGGAGCCAAAAAGGTGGTCAAAGATCGGGCCGGTCGAACTATCAATGATATCTCATTGATCAAGTCTGCCCGATCAGGAGAGAACTTGCGGTTAAGTATTGACCTAAGAGTTCAGTATGCAGCTTACCGCGCACTTAAAGCGGCGGTGAAAAAGCATAATGCTAAGTCAGGCTCAGTTGTGGTTCTTGATGTTACTACCGGTGAAGTCTTAGCAATGGCTAATCAGCCATCTTTTAATCCCAATGACCGATCTCATGTAACGATAGGTGCGACACGTAATCGCGCTATGACGGATATTATGGAGCCAGGATCCACCGTCAAGCCTTTCACCATTTTGGCAGCGTTAGAAAGCGGTAAGTTTTCCTCTGACAGTATTATTAGCACCAGTCCTGGATATTTAAAGGTCGATTACAAAACTTTTGTAGATCCATCTAATTATGGCGAGTTGAAATTAGAAGATGTTTTATCCAAGTCAAGCCAGGTAGGAACCACTAAAGTGGCATTGGCTTTGGATCCAGATTCAACGCGAGAGCTTTTTCAAAGAGTTGGTTTTGGGGAGGTAGTAGGCAGCGGGTTTCCTGGAGAGACACTTGGGAGTTTGCCAGCATACCGAAAATGGGATCCCGTCACTCAGGCTACCTTTGCTTTTGGCTATGGGTTGAGCGTGTCTTCGTTGCAGTTAGCAAGAGCTTACGCGGTGTTGGCAAATGATGGGATTCGTCGAGAGATATCTTTGGTGGCTTTAGACTCTGAACCTGAAAGCATTCGCGTTATTGCTTCAGGCATATCTCAGCAAGTGCGTCATATGCTGAGAGCCGCAAGTGGCGTAAAAGGCACTGGTAAAAGGGCGATGATCGATGGCTACTCCGTCGGCGGAAAAACGGGGACCCTGCATAAGGTTAAACCTGGAGGTGGTTACGATCAAAGTCGCTACATGTCAGCCTTTGCTGGCTTGTCGCCTATTGAAAACCCACGATTAGTCACGGTTGTTGTCATTGATGAGCCTCGTGATGGGGACTATTTTGGCGGTCTTGTCGCTGCGCCTGTGTTTTCTGAGGTGACGGGTAATGCTTTGCGATTATTGCAGGTTACGCCTGATCAAATGGCTGTAAATCATTCGCTAGCAGTAATCCCAGTGGTAACTGGTAAGCGGGGAGACTCATGATTAACTTGTTTAGTCATTCGGGTCCAAAGTTATCTCAGTTAGTTGAGGGCCTAAGTCTCTCTAGAAAATGTCCTTCCACGGCCATAAAGGGCATCTCTCTGGACAGCCGGGGGCTAATAGCAGGCGACTTGTTTATTGCCCTAAAAGGATCTGAGCTAGACGGAGCGAAGTTCGTGCCTGAAGCAAAAAAACAGGGTGCAGTCGCGGTGCTTTTAGAAACAGACATGTCCGATCTCGGTACTACCGTTAAAAAGATTAAATCCACGATTCCTATCATAGGTGTTGAGAATTTATCACAACACGTGTCTACCATCGCTAGCCGTTTCTATGGAAATCCCTCTCGACGATTAGGGATTACAGGAGTAACCGGAACTAATGGTAAAACAACCTGTTGCCAGTTATATGCTGATCTTCTAACAGGATTAAATGCTAGCTCTTTAAACTCCTCTGCTTCCAGTGCTTGCGGCTATATTGGCACTCTAGGCCATGGTATCAGTGGCAATGTAGATGCGAATCATGATGGGTCAGAAAAAGGTAGCGTTCTTGGTAAGGCTCCATTGACCACGCCAGATGCGATCACAATGCAAAAACTTCTCGATGAGCTTGAAAAAGGTGGGTGTAGCGATGTCGCCATCGAAGTTTCATCTCATAGTTTGGTTCAACATCGTATCGCCGCCGTAAAAATAGATACGGCGATTTTCACTAACCTCAGTCGAGACCATCTTGATTATCATGGTGATTTTGATTCTTATGCGGCGGCAAAAGCATCGCTCTTCAAGTTGCCGGGGTTAAAGAATGCAGTGATTAATATTGATGATAATGTTGGTAAGGCGATCCTTGCAGACCTTGATCCTAGCATGCGTGGTATCAGTTTTAGTTTGGAAAACATCACGGCCGATATCTACTGCCAATCTATACATCTTCGTCCCGATGGTGTGCATGCTGTCATCCAGACGCCGTGGGGTTCGGGGGAAGTGAAGTCGTCCCTGCTGGGCAAATTTAATCTTTCTAATTTACTTGCTGTAATTGGTGCGGTAGCTCTTCATGAAGGTGACTTGGGGTATCAGAATTTCCAGAGAATATTAACCTTAGTGCCTAAGTTGAAAGCGGTGATAGGCCGTATGGAATTAGTAAGTAATAGTACTGATTTAGCTGTCATTGTAGATTACGCCCATACCCCTGACGCCCTCGAAAAGGCTTTGCAAGCTCTGCGGCTGCATTGTGAGGGGAAACTGTGGGTGGTGTTTGGTTGCGGTGGCGACCGTGATACTGGAAAACGTCCAGCGATGGGTGCAATAGCGGTCAAATACGCAGACCAAGTGATTGTTACCTCTGATAATCCTCGTACTGAATCGCCTCACCAAATTATTGACCAGATTATCCAGAATATTAAAGGCCAATGCTCCATCGAATCAGACCGGCGGGCGGCCATTAATCATGCCGTTCTGAATGCAAAGCCTGGTGATGTCGTTTTGATTGCCGGTAAAGGCCATGAGAATTATCAGATTTTAGGAGCAGACCGGCTAGCGTTTAGCGATCAAACCGAAGCGCGTTTAGCTCTAGATAAGCGATTACCTCTACGTAAACTAGGGGGTGATTCATGATGCCAAATATGCGTCTCACTGATGCAGCTGTGCGATTCGGTGGGACACTAGTTAATCCAGATTGTGTTTTCTCAATGGTCTCTATTGATAGCCGCACGACTAATGAGGGAGATCTATTTGTTGCGGTCTCGGGAGATAAATTCGATGCTCATAAGTTTATTCCCTCGATCGCCAACAAGATTTCAGGTGCGATTGTCTCCACGTTAGATAGCAGTTTAGGTATCCCACAGTGGGTGGTGAAGGATACAACTCAAGCTCTTGGTGATCTTGCACGGTTAAGAAGAGATCGCTTTACCGGTCAAGTTATAGCGGTTACGGGCAGCTCTGGCAAAACGTCGGTGAAAGAAATGATCGCGGCCATACTGAGAGAGAGCGTTAATGTTCATGCGACCAGGGGTAACTTAAATAATCACATTGGTGTCCCCCTAACTCTCCTTGATATGGACGATCAGTGTGACCTCGCCGTTATTGAGATGGGCGCTAGCGCTGCGGGAGAAATTAGCTATCTTTGTTCCATCGCGCAACCTGATATCGCTCTGATCAATAATATCCAGAGAGCGCATATTGCTGGGTTCGGTAATGTTGAGGCGATAGCTGAGGCGAAGAGTGAAATCTATAGCGGTCTTAACGCTAACGGTGTGGCCATATTAAATCTGGATGAATCCTACTCTAAAGACTGGTTGGCACTAATCGCTGAGCGCCAATGCCTTAGTTTTTCAGTCAAAGATTCTAGGGCAGATGTTTTCGCCAAGGATATAAAAGAATTAGGAAATGGATGCTACAGCTTCATTCTCTGTGTTGGAGAGACCGGCGAAACCGCAGCGGTTGATCAGTTAATCGAACTCTCTAATCCTGGAGTTCATAGCGTCAGTAATGCCTTAGCAGCAACAGCCTGTGCATTAGCTGCAGGCGCTACCGTTACTCAAATAACGAATGGGTTAACTAAGGTCAAGCCTGTATCAGGGCGTCTTGAGGCAAAAACAATGGGCGATGACGTTTTAGTTATCGACGATACCTACAATGCAAATCCTGATTCATTTAAAGCCGCGATTGATGTTTTAGCCGACATGTCAGGTTACCGCTGTTTGGTCATGGGTGATATGGGTGAACTTGGTGATGATGAAAGGCTCTTGCATCAACAGGTAGGTGAGTATGCCAAGCAGGCAAAGCTAGATGAGATATATACCCTGGGAACACTCAGTGAGTCGGCCGCTGTTGCCTTTGGCGGCTGCCATTTTAAGGACAAAAACGTGTTAATCGACACTCTGCAACAGAAAGTTGCAGCCATTAAAGCAGGCAAGGAAGAGGTGACCATTTTAGTAAAAGGGTCGCGAAGCGCCCGTATGGAAAAAATTGTTGAACGGTTAGTCAGCGGAGAAAAAAACGCATGTTAGTGTGGTTTGCAGATTATCTAAGTCAGTTCTATAGCCCTTTCGCAGTGTTTCAGTACCTAACGCTTAGGGGAATTTTGGCGGTTATTACCTCATTGATTATCAGCTGGGTCTTTGGTCCGGCGGTAATTCGGCGACTTAATCAACTGCAGATGGGTCAGGTCATACGTAGTGATGGACCGCAGACACATTTAAGCAAGGCCGGAACACCTACCATGGGTGGCGCGCTCATTTTACTATCGATATTTGTGAGTACTTTGCTATGGGCTGACTTGGGAAATCGCTATGTTTGGATAGTACTGGGCACCACTTTCTTCTTTGGTTTGGTTGGCTGGGTTGATGATTACCGGAAGGTCGTTGAAAAAGATCCTCGCGGACTACCGGCTAGGTGGAAGTATTTCTGGCAGTCTGTATTTGGGCTGGCCGCGGCAATCACCCTTTACTATGGAGCCCAGACTCCCGCTGAAACAGAATTAATCGTACCCTTTTTCAAAGATATTGCACTCACAATGGGCCCTTTTTATATCTTGTTTACCTACTTAGTGATTGTTGGCACGAGTAACGCGGTAAATTTAACGGATGGTCTCGATGGCTTGGCTATTTTGCCAGCTGTCATGGTCGGCGGTGCTTTGGGCGTTATTGCGTACCTAACCGGTAATTATCAGTTTGCTAACTATTTGCATATTCCTTATATCGGCGGAGCAGGAGAACTGCTCATTGTTGCTGCGGCGCTTTGCGGCGCGGGCCTTGGCTTTCTATGGTTTAACACCTATCCCGCGATGGTTTTTATGGGCGATATCGGTGCATTGGCCTTGGGTGCCGCACTTGGTGTCATGGCGGTGATCGTTCGCCAAGAAATAGTGTTGGCGATTATGGGCGGGGTCTTTGTTATTGAGACGGTATCCGTCATTTTGCAGGTAGCTTCATTCAAACTAACCGGCAAACGTATTTTCCGGATGGCACCCTTACATCATCATTATGAATTAAAAGGGTGGCCTGAACCGCGCGTTATCGTGCGCTTTTGGATCATTACAGTGGTTCTAGTCCTTATTGGCCTAGCAACGTTAAAGATAAGATAAAAACGGGAAAAATAGTGACTGAGATAGATCTGACTAACAGCAAGATAGCTATCCTTGGCATGGGTGCCACGGGTCTATCTGTGGCCAGATTTTTATCGTCACTTGGAACACCATTTGTGTTTGCTGATAGCCGTGAACAGCCGCCTAATTTGAATGAGGTTAAAGATTGCTTTCCACAGGCTCTCAGGCGGTTAGGTGAGTTTAATGAAGCCCTATTTACTGATATTGATCTTGCCATAATCAGCCCAGGCATCGCCTTAGACCAGCCGGCCCTTATAAAGGCTCGACAGAAAGGGGTGACCTTTATCGGTGACCTTGACTTGTTTTTAGATCAGGCGGAAGCGCCAGTGGTGGCTATTACCGGCTCTAACGGTAAGAGTACAGTGACGACACTGCTCGGAGAGATGGCTAAAAATAGCGGCCTACAGGTTGGTGTTGGCGGTAATCTAGGTTTGCCGATGCTTGACTTAATTTCTAATAAGAACCACCTATATGTACTAGAGCTCTCGAGCTTTCAATTAGAGTTACTGACCAGTAGCCGCGGTGCTACGGTCGGTCTGCTTAATATTACTCCAGATCATATGGATAGGTATAAAGACCTCGAGCAGTATGTTGCTGCAAAGCATCATATTTTCCGTGGAGCCAAGACCGCTGTTAGCAACAGACAGGATAGTTTGACTGCGCAAAGGGAGCAGGGAGTGTCCCAAACATTAACATTTGGTCTTGATAGCCCAGGCCAAGGAAATTTTGGCGTAGCTGTCCACGATCATCAAGAATCATTGTTTTTTGGCAACCAAGTTTTATTGTCGGTTGACGAGGTGGCCATGAAAGGCAGGCATAACACCGGCAATGCTCTCGCCGCGCTAGCGTTGGGTCATGCGGCTGGACTGCCGATAGAGTCGATGTTAGAAACATTAAAAATATTTAAAGGCTTACCTCATCGGTGCGAGACCATAGCCACTATCGACAATGTTAGCTATATCAATGATTCGAAGGGAACCAATGTTGGTGCAACACTAGCGGCTATTGAAGGCTTTGGTTCTAATAGTTATAAAAACCTTTTGTTAATTGCGGGAGGCCAAGGTAAGGGGCAAGATTTCGGAGGCCTGAAAGAGGCTGCTGATCGATTTGTGAAATGCGGTTTTGTTTATGGTGAGGATGCGCAGCAGTTAGAGGATGCATTAGATTCTGTCACTGAGGTTTATCGAGCGGACTCACTCATTGAAGCCGTGGCAGGCGCTAAAAGCGCCGCACGACCCGGCGATATTGTTCTGCTGTCACCGGCATGCGCAAGTTTCGATTCATTCACCGGTTTTGAAGAGCGGGGTCAATGTTTTAGTCAGGCTGTGTTGTCGACAGTGAAGCTTGATAGTCGCGAAGGTATGACCTCATGATAGTTACCTTGCCCCTAAATTTTAACAGATCTAAAGCTAGACGATGGCATATCGACATGCCTTTACTGCTTCCTGTATTGGCGTTAATCTCGATTGGATTTGTCATGATTGGGTCGGCTTCGTTTAGTTTTGCTGATCATCGATTAGGCGATGAGCTGTTCTTTGTTAAACGGCATATGGCTTACTTGATTATTGGTGCCGCGGCGATGATGACCGGTTACTTTGTGCGGCCTGCATTTTGGTCAACCTATGCGCGATTATGGATGGTGATTGCTGTTGTACTCCTCGTGTTGGTGCTGATTCCAGGTGTCGGTCGAGAACTCAACGGGAGTCGGCGTTGGTTGAGTTTTGGTGGATTCACCCTGCAGGTCTCTGAGTTAGTAAAAGTCGCTACAGTGGTCTTTTTGGCCACCTATCTTGAGCAGCATCGAGAGACCCTAGGCCACAATTGGTCTGATTTTGGCAAGCTGATGGGCGTTATTGGGGTGCTGTCGATACTTCTTATACAAGAGCCAGATTTTGGCTCTGTGGTCGTACTCGGTAGTACTTTCATGATCCTAGTCTTCTTGGGCGGAGCGAAGCTACGACAATATTTGTTGATCATTAGTGTGGCGATGGCTGTACTGTGGATACTGAAAGATTCAGCTCCCTATAGGGTCGCTAGATTAACGGCTTACCTTGATCCTTGGTCCGATCAATTTAATTCTGGTTATCAGTTGACTCAGTCACTCATTGCTTTTGGGCGAGGTGAGTGGTTCGGGGTTGGGTTAGGTCAGTCAGTTCAAAAAATGCTCTACCTACCAGAGGCTCATACCGACTTTGTGTTTGCCATTTTTGCAGAAGAATTTGGATTTTTAGGTGTGTTATGTCTGGTTGGCTTGTATTGCTTAATGGTGAGCCGGATATTCAGTTTAAGTCGCAAAGCAATCGCTGTACAAAGTTGGTACGCAGCTTTCGTTCTTATCGGTTTCGGCCTACTTATTAGTGGGCAAACTTTTATTAATCTTGGTGTTAATGCCGGATTGTTACCTACCAAAGGGCTAACTTTACCCTTTGTCAGCTATGGCGGAAGTAGCCTGATAGTGTGTTGTGCCATGATTGGAATGATGTTGCGTTTTGGTCATGATTTGCACGAGCCTCAACTAGATCATCGGGGGTCTCGCTATGCTGGCTGACAGACAGTATCGCGTAATGATCATGGCCGGTGGAACCGGGGGGCATGTATTCCCTGCGCTCGCCGTAGTTGATGAGTTGCGCAAAGAAAATGTAGCATTGGCTTGGCTTGGTACTCGTCGAGGTATCGAAGCTGAGTTAGTGCCAGAGCAACATA